>Ga0102832_1000071_pt1 | contig 298985 bp, 291 predicted proteins | sample EBPBio282013_DNA_FD_88942 | JGI IMG/M metagenome (GOLD analysis project Ga0102832, IMG submission 88942) | Wastewater treatment Type I Accumulibacter community from EBPR Bioreactor in Madison, WI, USA - Reactor 2_5/28/2013_ DNA (Illumina Assembly) | ecosystem: Engineered > Bioreactor > EBPR >...
AGCGAAAAATCACAGTAGGCTTCCTCTTTGCTAATGCAAATTTAGCAAAAATAATGTCAAGAAAATTTGTTTTTTAAGATAGTACCTGTTGGTGGTAGTTTTTTTTTAATCCTTAAAGTAATTTTTTATTTCTTCTATTCTATTTTTTAAAATGTATTGAGTTGAATCATCTTTTGTTACAAAATTGTAAATTAAATCAAATAATTGTTTTTTTGTATATGAAATACCATTATTAGCTCTTTCTTGAAAAACTTTCTCAATTGCTTGAAAAATAAATTTACCTCGAAGTTTTACTTTATAATCATTTGAAATATCTTCGTGTAATTCACTATTAGGTTCTGTGTAATTAATAGAATCTAAAAATTCTTGCTTTATTTCAATTTCATGCTTATTTATAATTGATGTACTCAAAATAGTAACATTTGAATAACAGCACTTTTCGCCTTGATTGTTCAAGTATAATTCAACCTCAAATGCAAACCATCTACATATTGATTTTATAATTTTATTGAATTTTTCAATTTCGTCATTTGTAAATAATTTTAATATGAAATTCTCTGAATCTTGGAAAAGTTCATTTTCAATTGAATATCCTGAAGTAGTTATTAAATCTTCATTTTGTTCAATTTCAGAAGGTTTAAAAACCCACATATCTTTATCACAAATAAAAAGATTTTTATTTCCAAATGAGTCTTTTTTTTGATAAACACCAAGAAGATTTATTTTTCCTTGACAAGGAAATAAGTCAAAAATTAAATCTTCAATGTCATCTTGAATTTTTCTGTAAATGAATAAATCATCTTTACCTTCAATAAAAAGAGTGTTTAAACTACTTCTTTTCATTGTTTCTATTATAATTTCCGCGGTTAGTTTGTTTTCTCTACTCATTAACTTCAATATCTTTATTTTCTCCTTTATCATAATCAATAATTATCTCTTTATCAGGATATTTAGAATATATAAAAGGCGAATGTGTAGCAATGATAAACTGGTTATCTTTTTTTTGTTTTAATAAAATTGGGAATAAAAGTCGTTGCCAATCTGTGTGAAGACTTAATTCTGGTTCATCAATAAAAATTACTGAATTATCGTAGAAAAAATTATAACACAAAAAACTTAACATTTGCTTTTCACCAGCGGATAATTTGTCAGAATTGATTGCTTCTTTTGCTTCACCTAATTCAAGATTATTAGAAATTTTAATTGATTTATCTTTAAAAATTTGCTTTATAAGACCAGACAATACATTAAAAGGTCTTAAAATTTCGTCTTTATTCTTATCGTTGTCACGAACCAAATTTCTGATTTTTTCTAATGATACATTTTCTTTTCCAGTACTGTTAGAAACAATATTTAAAATATTTTTTGACTGCGTAGCTTCTAATTTTCTAATTTCTTCTGAAATATCAGCATATTTATTACTTAAAAGATAGTTAATATCATCAGTTGAAATAGAAGCTATAAATTTATGTTGGAATGATGTTGTTAAATTGTCTGAAATTGAATCAAAAGCTTCTCTAAGGATATTTCTTCGATATTTTTGTCTTGTATTTGGATTCGATGTAGTTGTAAAACCTCCTTCAATTCTTCTAAATGTTGGAAAAAAAAGTGAACCAGAAGTAGTGGTATATTTTGGTATAGTATCAATACCATTTATAGCAATAGTATGAGAAATGTTATAATCTTTTTCTTTTGAGTCTACGTTTAACTTAATACATTTTATTTTTTCATCATTTTCGAATACAGTGATTTCTAATGAAGAACCACTAAACATTGTGATTTTAGCATAATCAATAGTAAGTTCATCAAAAATTTTATCAATATTTCCGCTAACCATGTACCACATTAATTTCATTAAAGTAGTTTTTCCGCACCCATTTTTACCAGTAAGAATATTAATGTCTTTCTTAAACTTATAGATATCTGAATATTTATTATTCAAGTTCGTTATTTTAAGTTCTTGTATCATTTATTGTATTTTATTGTTATTTTCATTAATTCTCACATTCTGATGTAAAATTACCGCCAACGTCAGACTGTGAAAAAACTTTCTCTTCACAGTAAACAAATATACTAAAATAGTTGTACGAAAAAACAGTTTTCTGTATTTTTAACCATGCAACACATCACTAGAATTCAACGCAATCAACTGAGGTTGTCTAGTTTAGAAGACACTATTACGGCAGACAATCCCGTTCGATTTATCGACGTTTTTGTTGGCGTGATGTGAAAATTAAGTTGCTGCGAAGTCAGAGCCATTGGCAGAGCTGGCAAGTTTAACTTATAATTTAAAGAAATACTTGCGATTTGTTGTCAAAAAACCAACCATCCAACTGCAACTAATGCAACTAAAAGTTAGAAAAACGGCTGGCTTACTCAAAACCTATTTTCACGAAATCAAAAGCGGGTTTTTATGCCATTATATTTTTGCAAATTTCTATGTAAAACTTAAAAACAACCTTCTTTAAATCGCTTTAAAAAAGGTTGTTTTTTTAATTCTTGTCAAATCTTATTTTTTTGGTAGTGGTTGCGCAACAGCTACCCATGTTAGCGGTTCGTTGTTCTACTCGGGGTCTTTAAAAGTGTGATAGATAGCCAACGAATGTCCATGGCCTAAATCAAAATCTTTTTTAAGCCATGCTATCACTTCGGCAGGTTTTACTGTTGATTTTAAAATGCCGTTTTCAAAATATCCTTTGGCAATAGCTAATTTTTTAAATTCGTCAGGGGTTTTGCCTGTCTTAATTTTGATGTTCTCAAAATATTTCTGAATCGGTACTTTATTGGGCATATATTTTTGATTTTTTAAAATGGGTGTTAAACATCAAATTGCCGAAGGTGGTGGTCAATATGTTTATATGCAATATAACCTGTCTGTTCTTTTGTCATTGCTCCAAAAAAAGGATGAATAAAGCTCTCGTTTGGAAAATGCTCATACTCATCAAGTAGCCTAATCCATTTATTTTTTTCTTCGGTAAAATCAGGGTTGTTTTTTATTATAAAAGAAGAAACTGTAGGCATATTTTTTTTCATTGGTTCATCTTTCAACATATCTTTTATCGCCCACTTACCAATTAACTTGCCGAGAAATGATTGTTTATATTTCTTTTTGCCCAATGCCATTTCATCCCATTGCGTACAATGCTTCATCATTTGCGAAACAGTCATTTTGCCCCATTGTGCCGTGCTGTTTTCACTAAGGGAACCAACTCTATTTATCAGTTCATCTCTTGTCGTTTTATCAAATATTGATTTCATTAGTAGGGCTACTTTTTTTGGGTTAAAGAAAACCAATTTCCAGAGTCATCTTTAAAAACAGCCGCTACGCCATAAAATTCTTCTTTGGGTGGTTTTGCAAATTCAACCCCTTTGCTTTTTAATTCTTCGTAAGTAGCGTAAATGTCATTGCACTCAAAGCCACCATGTCCAAATGTTCCTTTTTGTATAAGTTCGGTAACGGTCTTCACGGCTTCTTTCGTAAACATTTCTCCCTCGGTAACAAGCAGTAATGAAATCTCAATTTCGGGTTGGTCTGGTGGCGTAACGGTCAGCCATCTGTTGTCTTTTCCGATTGGGGCGTCAGTATGAACTTTAAAGCCCAGTTTGTTTACATAAAAGTCATAGGCACTTGCCTGATTTAAAACGTAAACGGTTGCAAAAGTTAATTTTCTAATCATTGCCTTTATTTTAATTGTTTATGATGTGTCAAAGGTCGGCGGATGATTATTATTTAACTTCTTCAAAATTGCTATATTCTGTCCACCCGAATTTATGGGCAAAACAGCCCGAAATATAATTTAGTGGGTTCTTTATAATTTGTTGCTTTCTACATTGTTGTTGTGCCAAATATGTAGAAGGTGAAACACCAACATTTTTTTTGAAAAGTCCGCTAAAAGAGCTCAAACTCTCAAAACCAACAGCAAAGCAAACATCTGAAACTGGTTTGTCCTTCTGAAATAATAGTATCGCATTGTCAATTCTAACAGAGGTCAAATATTGGTGAGGTGTCTTGCCATAAATTTGTTTGAATAGCCTTATGAAGTGAAATTTAGAAAAAAATGCTTCGTCCGATATATGGTCAATATCAATTTTGTCAGCAAAGTTTGTGTCAATGAAAAGTTTGGCTTTAACGATTCGCTTGTAGAGATATACTTTTGGATATTGTTCTGTCGTCATAATGTTGTCTGTTCAATTTTTGATGACTGTCACTTTACAATGACCGCTAACTTGTATATATGTGTGACATAATCACACAAAGCCACCCATTTCTGGACGTATATGTATGACAACCGTTATACTTCTTTTTTCAAAAATAACCAAAAAACCAATTCCATTTCAAATTTGCCTTACAATTTTTTAACAGGCAATATAGTCGTTGGTTTTGGGTTTTTCAAAAGTAGCAAAATCGGGGCATTCTATTTTACGGTTTTCCACATTTGGAGTAAAAAAAATCTAAAAACATAGGCTTTTTTTGTGTCCAACAAAAAGTTTTTCATCACTTGGAGAACGCTCTCCACCAAATGGAGAACGGTTTCTGTCTCATGGAGGACGCTCTCCACCAAATGGAGAACGGTTTCCATCACATGGACGACGCGCTCCACCAAATGGAGAACGGTTTCCATCACATGGAGGACATGCTCCACCAAATGGAGAACGGTTTCCATCTCATGGACGACGCGCTCCACAAAATGGAGAACGGTGTCGAAATGGTGGGCGACTTTTTTTAAGGTGGGATAAAAGGGAAAAGTATTTTTTTTTAGACTATAAAAATTATTGATTTACAAGGTGTTAAAAAAATAATGAATTTTTTTTTACTTTTTTGCATACTATTTTTAATTTCTTTACGTTATAAGAATATACACTGTTGTGTATTTTTGAACCTAATACATTTTAATAGCATGAAGCATTAGTACGTTGGTCTATTCTTAACTAAATAATACCGGTTAACTTGGTTTTGGATGTGGACCAAAATGAGTCAATAATTTAGTATTAATGTTTTTTAATTTTTTTATTAAAATGAAAAAAAAACCTTTTTTTCCAAAGGCGATAACTCAGTTATCGGCTTGGGCTCACAATTACAAAACTAAAATTGTAATTTATGCAAGTGCATTAGAAATTTCTGACGAAGAATTAGCCACAGAGATTGCTATATGCGACAAAATTATCGATAGTATTAATGATGTTATTGGTTTGAAAGCCGGTTTTAAAAGCGGCGTAAACAACCGAAACGATATTATTAACGTTGATGGAACCAATTTGCGACTAGACATTAAACGTCATAAGTCGGCAGCAGGATATACCGATGCTATTGGTTTGGCTTTGGGTATTATTGGTACGGATACGGAGTTTGACCCAAACACGTATAAACCAGTTATAACGGTAGAACCTTTTGGTAATTTGGTAAACATTCGCTTTACCAAAAATGGGGTTAATGGAATTAATATTTATACACGCAAAAAAGGCGATACTAATTTTAAACTATTGTCGCGCGCTACTAAAAGTCCATTTAAGTATCAACCAGCTATAGACGATTCAGGCAAACCAATCCAATGGGAGTTTATCGCCTTTGGGGTCATCAGGGATGAAGAAATTGGGTTGCCTAGTGATTCTGTAACGTTTGTATTCAGCCAACAAACCGAAGCCTAAAACATTTTTAATATTCAAGAAAAAGACACCACTAATTAGTGGTGTTTTTTGTTTTAAATCTTGGGTAGATTTATTTTCTGTTTTTTAGAAAATCAAAAAAGGCTCCAATAGCCACACCAATAGACAATCCGATGGCGATGCAAAATGAAATGTTATGGGTTATGGCACCATAGGTAGCACCAATCAGTACTCCAAAAATGGCACCGAGAGCAATCCCTCTTTCTGGTTTTTTATTTTTGTTTTCTGACATATTTTTTTTTAGGTGATAGTGAGGTTAGCTTGTATGCAGGAATGTATACTAAAGCACCATTACCTCAAATATATAAAAAAATATTGAGATGATGTTTTTGCGGTAGTAAGGGAAGTGTCGTGAGCGGTGGATTGTTTAATTTTTCAGCAAGATAATCCAATCCCATTCTTCAGGGTTTCCAATGCCTACGCTTGGTGTATAAAGAAAGATTTTTACAGTTGCGTTGGGGTTAGAAGTAAGGTATTGTCTAACTTTTACTAAACCTTGAACAGAGGTCCAAATGGGTTCATAATCGTAGGTAGTGTTGTCTGGATTGAATATATTTTCAAATCCGGCACTTGGGGTAACATAATCTGTAGTAAGAACTCTTTCAAATTGATTGGCATCAAGCAGGTTTTGAGGATAAGTCATTTCTCCTAGTCCATTCCACACTATTGTTCCGTCAAAAAGGGTTTGATTTATTTCTTGATAGGATAGTTTTAAGCTACCAAAATCACTAGGTGTTACATATTGATTGGTTATTGTCATTGTTGGTGAAAGTGTAGCAAAAGACATTTCTTTTCCATTTTCAAATGTATTGGTGTTGTAATCTACTTTTAGAAGTAACACTTTGTTTTGATTTGATGGTGAAGAATCACTGTTGCTTTTGGAACAAGAAAGTAGGGTGAAAATAAGCAGTGCTATTGTAATGATTTTTGTTTTCATACTATTTTTTTTAAGTTACTTCTTTATTCTTAGGATGTAATTTTCAAAAAAAGGTTGCTTTGTTATTTTTAACTATTTTTTTCACAAGATAACTAACATCATAAAAATAAAAAAAGAAGCAATCCATCGAGTGCTTCTTTCTTAAAATTATGATTTGAATTTTATAGGGTTTCCATGTCAATTACAAAGCGATACTTTACATCACTTTTTAGCATGCGTTCGTATGCCTCGTTGATGTCTTTCATTTTAATGATTTCGATGTCGGAAACAATGTTGTGCTTACCACAAAAATCGAGCAATTCTTGTGTTTCGGCAATACCGCCAATGAGTGAACCCGCCACCGATTTTCTTCCCATAATCATAGGAGTGGTGTTGATAATAGGGTCTAATCCGCCTAGATAGCCCACTAAAACTAGTGTTCCGCTGGTGTTTAATGTTGCTATATAAGGGTTAATATCGTGCACATAAGGAACGGTGTCAATAATGACATCAAAAGTTCCTAGCACTGAACTCATTTGGGTTTCATCGGTAGATATGATTACAGTATCTGCGCCTAATTCTTTGGCATCTTTCTCTTTATTGGGAGAACGAGAAAAAAGTGTGACGTCGGCACCTAAACCTTTTGCCAATTTTATAGCCATGTGTCCTAGTCCGCCTAACCCAACAACGGCTACTTTACTTCCTTTTGTTACCTTCCAATGGCGTAGTGGCGACCAAGTAGTGATACCAGCACATAGTAACGGTGCAGTGGCAGCCAAGTCTAAATTTGAGGGTACTTTTAAAACAAAGTGCTCTTCAACAACTACTTTTTGCGAATAACCGCCATAGGTCATGCCGCCTAAGTATTTGTCTTTGCCATTATAAGTGCCCACCCATCCGTTTAAACAATATTGTTCTAGGTCTTGTTTACAGCTAGCGCAAGTGCCACATGATCCTACCAAACAGCCTACTGCAGCAAAGTCGCCTACTTTTAATTTGGTTACTTCGCTACCTACTTTGGTTACTTTACCCACGATTTCGTGTCCAGGAACGGCAGGATAGGTTGTAAAACCCCAGTCGTTTCGGGCGATGTGCAAATCGGAATGGCAAACACCACAATACATTATTTGTATTTCAATATCCTTGGCTGTAACTTCTCTGCGTTGGATATCCATTGGCATTATGTCTTGGTCTGCGGCATGTGTACCGTATGCTTTTACTGTTGATGTTTCCATAAATGTTGCTTTTAATAGTAATTATATTTCGTTATTGGGTTCGGTTTCTTCGGTTTCTACACCTTCTGCCTCATTGATAAAATACTGTTCTACTTGTTTTTTGTCTTTGAGATTTTTACGGATTAAGAAGATAACAATTGCTATTGCAATCATCACAATAGGTACTATGATTTTCCAGTTAACTTCCATTGGATATAGTTTTCTGTAAAGTTATGAAAAATAAATGGTTATCAGATTACCAAATTGTTATATGTGACTGCGTGTCGTTTTTTATTTTAATTATATGTTTACGCCAAATAAATACCCCACCAAAGCCGTTAATCCCATAGCGATAGTACCCCAAAAAGTGATGCGCAGTATGGCTTTTCCAACCTTTGCTCCACCCGTTTTTGCGGCTACTGCGCCAAGAGTTGCTAAGAACAAAATGGTAGTGCTATAGAGTAAGTATTCCATATTTTGCAAAGGAAGCAAAAGGACTACCAACAAAGGTAAAATACCACCCACCGTAAAAGAAGCACCCGATGCTATAGCCGCTTGAATAGGATTTGCTTTACTTATTTCATTGATACCCAATTCATCTCTAACGTGAGCACTCAAAGCGTCGTGTTCCGTCATTTCTATGGCTACTTGCAGTGCGGTTTCCTTTTTAAGACCTCTTTGTTCATAGATTTGTGCTAGGCGTTTCAGCTCTAATTCGGGCATTTCTAGGAGCTCTTCTCTTTCCCGATTGATGTCGGCAGTCTCCAAATCGGTTTGAGAACTCACTGAAACATACTCGCCCGCCGCCATAGATAAAGCACCGGCAACCAAGCCAGCAAGTGTAGCAAGAATAATAGGTTCTCGAGTACTACTTGCAGCAGCAACCCCAATTGCAATACTGGCAGTAGATAGTATGCCGTCGTTTGCGCCTAAAACTGCAGCACGAAGCCAATTGCTTTTATGGATGTAATGATTGTCTAAATACTCGTTTAAATGTTTGTAAGTTTCCTTTGAACTCATAATAATTGTACCGTTTTAACCTGATTGTTTGTGGCTAACATTCCACCAAAATACGCCATTGGAATATATGCTACCCCTAAATCGAGCACTGTAAACCACAATGGAGATGGCATCATAAAGACCATGCTCACTCCTCCGAGGAAAAACCAAATGCCAACGCCAATTGCAAACTTCATTTTGTGCGTAGCTACTAGTTTGGCAGCTACAAAAGCACCTAAAAGACTCCCGAGAGCATGCGCCAAAAACGGCATGATAAAGTGCTTTGCTTCCATTAAATGCATGGCTGCTTTTAAGCCTTCGGTGGTGGTCATGTCTGTGCCTTCGGGTGGTGGAATGATGGAGCCACTGATGAGTATAATACCCATATTGAGTATACCGCCAGCTAAAACGCCAGCCAAAACGCCAAGGATGTTTCGTAAAATAGGGTTCATATATTTTGGTTTTTATTGGTTAGAAATTTCCTTTTGCTGGGTCGTCGTAGTTAACCATCCATTGGATGCCAAACTGGTCGGTAAACATTCCAAAATAGGCTCCCCAAAAGGTTTCCTCCATTGGCATGGTTATCGTTCCGTTTTTGGAAAGTTTGTTGAAAAGCGAATCGGCATCTTGCTTACTTTCGGTATTGATGGAAATCGAAAAATTGTTTCCCGTCACCAGTTTAGAAGCCCATTCTCCGCCAGTGTCGCTTCCCATAAGTCGGGTTTCTTTGCTGATGGGTAACGAAACGTGCATTATTTTTTCATGGTCGGCTTCGTCAACTTTACAGTTCGGGTCGGCTGGCATGTCTTTAAATTTTCCGATGTAGTCAAACTCGCCACCAAAGACGGATTTGTAGAAATTAAAAGCGGCTTCGCAAGTGCCATCAAAGGTAAGATAGGTGTTTATTGTGGTCATGATGTGTTGGTTTTTGGTTTTATAGTCTTTCAAAGATACACATTTGAGGGTACAATAGAATCGAAAACACCGATTATTTTCAATACTTTTCAGGATAAATCTATTTCATTTCAATTTTTAAAATTGACTCAAAAAATGGATTTTACAAAAACTGCTAAACAGCCATTTTTGCCCTAAAAAGTCCATTTGAAAACTGTACGTTTTTGTATGATAGGAAAAAAAACATTGATTTTTCTAAACCATGCCCTAAAACCTTTCTAAAAATTCCAACCAAAAGTTTTTTTTATAGGAATTAAAGAGAAAAATTTACCCGAATTAGTATTTGAATTTTGATGTTGTCTTATTACGAAAGAAGGAATACTCTCGAAATGATTTTTAGTTGCTATTTTTTTTTTTGTGAAATGGACGTGGTGGTGTTTCCTTCCTTATTTTAAATAAATGAGTTAAGCTTTTTTACAGCAATTGTCTAGGTTTTCGTAGGCAACAGCATCGGCTTTTACCTCATCGGCATCATAGCCAAGTTTTGAAATGGCAGTTTTGATGGTTTCCAAATCGGTCTTTTTGGTGTTGTAATAAACGGTTATAGTCATGTCCTCGGCATTGAGTTCATACATCTTAACTCCTTCTATTTTGTAGATATTTGATTGAAAGTTTTGACCACAAGTTTCGCATTGGTTACAATGGTCACAGTAGATAGTAGTCTTGATTACGGCTTTTTGATTGGTGCTCTTTTTTTGTGCGTTTGACGTTTGTAAATTAAAAAATACGCACAAGAAGAATAAAAGATATTTCATAAAATAAGTATTGTTTTTACAAAAATAGATATTTTAAACTAAATTATTTTCAGCAAAAAGTTAAATTTAAAAGGACTTTAATTTTCGAAAATAATAGTGGTTATTCTAGTGGAAAGAGGCTAAAAGTATGTTAAACTGCTTTCTATTTTCATTAGAAATTCTTAATTTTAGGGAAATTAAAAAAATATGAAAACTCTACTTAAATCTGTTTATACTTTCGCACTATTACTTTGTTTTTTAGTGTCTGGCAATGGTTTTGCACAGCGAATAGAGCACAATGTTCCGATAATTGTTATGGATGCTTTTCAGAAAAAGTTTCCTAATAAAGAACCTGTTTGGTTTAGAGAATACCAAGGTCGTTTTGACCAAAAGTTAGTTTATGAAGCACGATTTATGTTTGATAATCGGTACTCAAAAGCATTTTATGAAAACGAAGGAAAGATGTTGGCGTTTGCAACCGTTGTTGAAAAATCAGAACTGCCCGAAAAAGTACTTACCTATATGAAAGAGAAGTATCCCGCATTTCCGATTGCCGAATCATTATTAGTTACTTATTCTACTAATGAAGTGCAGTTTGAAGTTGGGATTTATATAGACAATAATTTTTTGGTACAAGTGTTTTCTAAGGATGGTGACTTTATAAAAATGACAAAAGGCTAAGATTATTGACGTATTGTTTTTGCGATTCCCAATAGCAAAAACAAAGAAAAGGAGGTTAGAATCATCTAATCTCCTTTTTGTTTGTTGTAAAATGGGTTACTCTACTTTCTTCATTTCCTTCCATCGTTGGTCTTGAAATACCGAAGAAGGATTGAAGTTAGGGTTATCGCTCATAATAAAACTGCTGCCGTCACTTCTACTCCACGCATGATTGTAGCCCGTAACTAACTCAACTTTGCCCGTAGCATCGCTATAATTTTCGACTTCTCGAATGGTTTTAATAAAGTACAGAAAAGTGTTATTGTTTTTTAGAAATAACAAGTATATAATATTACTCAATTACCATTTCTTTTAATTTGACACGATATTTTTCTAAAATCCTTAGTTTAGAAAGGCAACCATGATAAACACCATGTTTTAATACGGGCAGTTCTTTTGCTTTAGATTTGTCGAACGATTTGATTATTTTTATCATACCGTCTTCAACATTTATTTTTGCTTTTGGAGGTGTCATGATTTCTTCAATTGGAGTGAATTTTATTCGATAAGGATTGAAGATAAAAGCTTTTACATTTTCATACTCTACAACTCCCAGTAGGATTTTATTTTCATCAAGAATGGGGATTATTTTTTGATTGGAAGTAGAGAATATTTCGACAACTTTTTGTAAAGATTGGTCTAAAGTTAACGTAGCATAATCGGTTGCAATAATTTTGTTTACATCAATGTTGAGCAGTACATTTCGGTCTTTGTCACTGGTATAAGCTTCGTCTTTTGCAGCCAATCCTTTTACATCAATAGAGTGACTTTCAAAGCGTTTGGAAACAGCGTAACTAATCGAAGAAACAATCATCAAAGGCACCATTAAATCATAGCCGCCTGTAATTTCGCCAATAAGGAATATGGCTGTTAATGGTGCGTGAAATAATCCGCTCAAGATACCTGCCATTCCTACTACTGTAAAATTAGCCACAGGCAAGTTGGTATTAATGCCGGTTAATATGAAAAATTTGGACACAAAAAAGCCTAGGTAACTTCCAACGAAAAGAGATGGTGCAAAGTTTCCTCCATTTCCTCCAGCACCAATGGTTAAACCAGAGGCAAAGGCTTTGAGAACAATAGTGGCTCCAACAAATAATAATAGTAACCATTCGTTGCTTTTATGTTCGTCAAATAAAGTGTTTTCTAATAAAACATTTGGATTTGAAGATGTCAAAGTTTTGATGCTTTCATATCCCTCTCCAAAAAGAGTGGGTGAAAAGAAAATTAGAAGTGCTAAAAGTGAAGCTCCTAAAAGTGCTTTATTATACACTTTCATCTTCCTGTGATGGAAATAATTTTCAATAGCTCTAAAATGACGAGAATACATCACAGATGCAAATCCTGCTAAGATTCCTAATAAGATATAATAACCAATATTGTGATAATCATATTGTTCTTCTTGGCGGAAAGATAATAATACATCTTCTTTTAAAACAATAGTAGAAATTAAAGCTCCCGTGGCCGCCGAAATCATTATCGGAATAAAAGCAGAAATAGCAACATCGACCAACACTACTTCGATGGCAAATAATACACCCGCAATTGGGGCATTAAATGCAGCACTAATACCAGCTGCAACACCGCATGCCAGGAGCAATACTCGCTCTTTTTGACTAAGATGGTATTTCTGAGCAAAGTTAGAACCAAATGCAGCTCCAGTGATTACAATTGGGCTTTCCAGACCTGCCGAACCACCAAGTCCAACGGTTAACGAACTAGTAACAATTTGCGCATACATTTGTTTTTTACCAATAAAACCACCTTTTTTGGCAATGGCATACAAAATTTTGGAACTTCCTTTTTCGATATGACCACCAAGAAAATGTTTGACAACAAATACGGTCAATAATATCCCAACAATGGGCAAAATACTGTTTATATAAGGTAACTTTAAATAGGTGTTAACGTAGTTGGCAAATAAAAAGACTTTGTGTGCAAAGTACTTCAAGACAATCACCGCCAAAGCACAAGAAATTGCTATCAATACTGAAGCCAAATAAATAAATTGACGTTCTGTAAAACGAACTTTTAACAACGTAATACTGTCTTCCACTCTTCGAAGTATATTTCGAACGATGATTTTGGCTAACGATGCTTTTTTGGTTGGCATTTTAATTATTTTACGTGCAAAAATAAGGATTTATAAATTCTTATGTAGGTTTCTAATAGCTTCTCTTTTGCTTAAAGGTTTTAAATTGGTGCTAGTCACATAGTTTGAAACTCCATCTGGATTAAACCGGCTGTAATCGCGTAGCGCCCAACCGATAGCTTTCTGAATAAAGAATTCGTTGGAATGTTTGTGTTTTTCGCATTCCGCTTTCAGCAAATCAAAATTGGTTTTTTCTTTATAACTCAATTGAAATAGAATTGCTGTTCGGTTCAACCACATGTTCTTTGAATTAGAAAAATGTTTAATCACAACATAGGTTTCTTTGGGAAATTGATGTAAATATCCACCCACTAAATATTTCGCAAAAGCATCTACAGTATCCCACCATGAGTTGGTTGTAATCAACTTTTCGATTAAATTAATATCTTCTTGTAGGTAGTTTTTCTTAAATTCTTTAATAGATAAGTCTAAGGCAACATAATGAAATTCACGTTCGGTTTTATTTAGTAATTCCCAAATCATGTTTCTGAAATTAGCTTTGATTTCGGGTTTGTGTTTTTCATATAATTTTTTAAAAACTGTTCTTCGTGGTTCTGTTTTTATGCCTAGAAAAGAAAACTTATTCTTCATATAATTCTCCATCGGAGTAGCGCTTTCCTTTGAAGCTATTTTTTGAAAAGCAATGTCTAGTTCTGTGATGAAATCCATAATACCTATTTTAAAATCCTGCTGCTTTATCATCGCCACGACCATCCGCACCAGCTTCAAGTGTGCCATTGGGTAATACTAATATAGCGTCTATCTTTCCAAGTACAGGTGCGAATCTTTCATTAATATCATACCCAATTTCTATCAATTCTTCTTTTACAGCATTTGAAAACTTATTCGGTTCTAGCATGATGGCATCAGGAAGATATTGATGATGAAAACGCGGTTGATTGACGGCATCTTGCATTCCCATTTTGAATTCATATACATTCAATATCGTCTGTAGCACCGAAGTAATTATGGTTGAACCACCTGGTGAACCCAGTATCATCAATAGTTTTCCGTTTTGTTCTACAATGGTTGGTGTCATAGAACTGAGCATTCTTTTTTGTGGCGCAATACTATTGGCTTCTGCACCTAGTAATCCATAGGAATTGGGAACACCAGGTTTTGATGCAAAATCATCCATTTCATTATTGAGAAAAAAACCCAATTCGTCGCAATACAATTTAGAACCAAAAGCACCATTTAGAGTTGTAGTAACCGAAACGGCATTTCCAAAAGCATCGATTATCGAAAAATGCGTGGTTTCATCGCTTTCTACAATTTGGGTTTCGCCATGACTAACTTCGCTTGACGGTGTTGGATTATCAAAAGAGAAGGATTGCATGCGTTTGTTTAGGTATTGGGTATCGAGCAACTCCTTTACGGGTATTTTTACAAAGTCGGGATCGCCCAAGAAATAATTTCTATCGGCATAGGCACGACGTTCGGCTTCAGAGATGAGTTGGATGTATTTGGTATCATTATACAAATAGGAATTTAGAGGAAAAGGTTCAATCATTTTCATAATTTGTCCCAAAGTAATACCGCCACTACTCGGTGGTGCCATCGAGATGATGTTTAAATCTTTATATTGAAAGTTAATTGGTTTACGCCAAACGGTTTTATACTTTTTCAAATCTTCCATCGATAGAATGCCACCTTTACTTTGAATAAAAGCGGCTAGTTTCTTTGCCGTTCGTCCTTTGTAAAATTCTTTTTCACCTTTTCGGCAAATTCGTTTTAAGGTATTGGCTAGTGCGAGATATTTAATCGTATCTCCAACATCAAACTTCTGATTGTATAGTGTTTTTTCACCACTAATCTTTACAATAACTTCTCGGTAATAGTCAATACTGTTTTTATCTTTGTTGGTTATTACAACGCCTCGTTTTGCTAAGTCTATTGAAGGTTGAAATAAATCCTTAATTGGCAAACTTCCATACTTTCGATGAATTTCAAAGATGGCGGCTAAGCTTCCTGGTACTCCAATAGACAATGCACCATCCGTACTCAAATCGGGAATAACATTTCCGGTTTTATCCAGATACATGTTTTTGGAGGCTTCCATAGGTGCTTTTTCTCTAAAGTCAAGTGAACCTGTTTCTCCATTTGCTTTGCGAAATACCATAAAACCACCACCAGAAATATTTCCAGCATAAGGATAAACTACCGTCAAAGCTAATTGTGTGGCAATCATGGCGTCAAAAGCATTGCCTCCTTTTTTGAGAATAGCTGCGCCAATTTGTGAAGCTTCTTCTTTAGCCGAAACTACCATTGCTTTGTCTGCTATCAATCCTTGTTTTTGTGAATAAACCAGAACAGGAAATACCAATAGCGCTAAAAAAATGTTTTGCTTAAAATGAATAACCAAATAACCAAGTAAACGCATAAACTAAATTTATTGTAATTGTGATATTTTTTCTCTGCAAAATAGTTGGAGTTCTGCGAAGAAAACAAAAAACTCTTGCTCAAACTGTTTGTCAAATTGTGCTAATTCAACCATAGCTTCGTGCATAGCTACCCGGTTTTTGGTTTTATGATCCATCTGGAAAAGAATCATTTCTAATCCTGCCAAATTGGAATAGCTCACCAACCAATTGCGCGCAATCATATATGGCAACATTCCCTTTATGCGGTCGGTAAGTAAATGGTGGTTTTCTTTCGCAAATTCATAAAAACGTTCGGCATAGTCTTCTAGTTTTTCACAGGAATAGTTGCTCCAGTTTTTAGCTAGATAATGGTCGTAGAAAATATCCATGATGACACCCGAATAGTGACCATACTTTTCGTGCAGTCGGTGTTTGCTTTGCCTATAAATGGGATGTGTATCGGTAAAACTATCGATGGCACGATGGAGTAGAATTCCTTTCTTGATTTCTTTAGGGTATTTTTTATAGGTATTGCCACGAATGCTGTCAGCCATGAAGTTACCAAGTTTTAATTTGTCGTTTTCACCAGAAAGAAATATGTGGGCTAAGAAATTCATTTGCCTAATTTAACAATAAATTCTTAACAATAATATTTTTTTTAAATAATCTATATTTAATTAACCAAAATGTTTTTTAAAAAAATAGTTTTCCAAAAAAGACAAACTTGGAGTCTTTTTTTTAGTGTTTTTTCTTTTATGGAGTAGTGCGTTTTATTTTTCTCTGAGCCGAAAACACCTGCTTTATTAATTAACACATTTATTAAGGTTGATAAATATTTATGAGAAGTTAACCAAAAATTCAAGCTGTTTTTTACAGTCAATTCGGCTATTTAAGTATCATCTTTAAAAAAGGTCATGACGTAAATGGTCAATTTTTTAATTAACTGATTTGTATTCCGTTATATAATAAAAACGTAAAGTGTCTTTGGGCATTGCTAATTGTCACAAGAAATATAAGGAGAAGTAATGATATTTTGGTTTTCATTGTAGTACGAATTTAAGAAAAACTTATTTGTTGTATAGTATTCTTTCTTATTATTTCAGCAATTATCTAATGAGGATGATGTCTATTGATTACCTACAACTAGCAGGAACAATTAATATCTTGTTGGTAGGCAAGTAGTTTAGGCGTTCCCAAATGAAATAGGGTTGGTCTAGATAGTTATAGAATATTTTTTTATAAAAAATACCATCAGGTATATTACATACGCTTTATTAGATTCATAGCATACAGGACTTATGAATATAGGTTTATGAAAAGCCGTTTCTTTATCGACTATGTATTGATAGGAGCCTATTTTTTTTCGTTTCTTTCTTTTAAGATTACTCGATTCTATTCTATAAGTTGTGTATTCTTTATTGTTTATTAAAGTATCCTTTGGCTTTGTAAACTGATAATGTTTGACGAGGTCATTAAAAGGATGTACGCTTTTATTTATATCGAGGCAATTAACAGTAATAGATTCTGCGGTGGCAAATTCTTTTTGATTAACCACTACATGAATTGAGATTGAAGTATTATCTATAAAGGTTAACCAAAAGTTCAAACTGTCTTTTACAGTCAATTCGGCTTTGTAAGTATCATCTTTAGAATTGGTCAAGATATACATGGTCCAACTTTTAGCTAATGTGTCTTTTAAATTGACTGATTTGTATTCCGTTATATAATCAAACGTATAGTGTCTTTGGGCATTGCTAATTGCCACAAGAAATATAAGGAGAAGTAATGATATTTTGGTTTTCATTGTAGTACGAATTTAAAAAAAACTTATTTGTTGTTACTAGTTAGAAAGGAAATTTGTTAACAAAAAAACACCAACGGTTAGGTAGGTGTTTTAGAATATTCTTTGTTCGAGGTACAAGTAGGTAATGTGTCTTATGTTTCTAACAATACTTCTAGAATGCTAATAGCGGCATCGCTTATCTTGGTACCAGGTCCAAAAACAGCAACAGCACCTGCATCAAAAAGGTATTGGTAATCTTGAGAAGGAATAACACCGCCGACAATGACCATAATGTCTTCGCGACCATATTTCTTCAATTCTTCGATTACCTGTGGCACTAACATTTTATGACCAGCAGCAAGAGAAGACACTCCCAGTATGTGTACATCGTTCTCTACGGCTTGCTTGGCGGCTTCGTGTGGTGTTTGGAATAAAGGACCAATATCTACATCAAAACCTACATCGGCATAGCCGGTAGCGACTACCTTGGCACCACGGTCATGTCCGTCTTGTCCCATTTTGGCAATCATGATGCGTGGACGACGACCTTCTTTCTTAGCGAAGGCATCGGCCAGTTGTTTTGCTTTTTCAAAGCTTTCGTCGTTTTTAATCTCTTTGCTATACACTCCGCTGAAACTTCTTATTTGTGCTTTGTATCTGCCGTAAACGCTTTCGAGTGCATCGCTAATTTCTCCTAATGTAGCTCGGTTTCGGGCAGCTTCTACTGCTAAAGATAATAAATTATCGTTTTGATTCTTGGCACAATCGGTTAATTTTTCTAAACTCGCTTTTACTTTGGCAGTATCGCGCGTTACTTTGATGTGTTCTAACTGTTCAATTTGTTGTTTGCGCACCGTTTGATTATCTACTTCTAAAATGTGAAGCGGATCTTCTTTGTCTAAGCGGTATTTATTTACACCCACAATGATGTCTTGTCCGCTATCGATTCGCGCTTGTTTTCGAGCAGCCGCTTCTTCGATACGCAGTTTTGGAATTCCAGCTTCAATGGCTTTGGTCATGCCGCCAAGTTCTTCAACTTCTTCAATTAGAACCCAAGCTTTTTCAGCAATTTGAGCCGTAAGGCTTTCTACATAATAACTGCCTGCCCAAGGATCGACGGTTTTGCAGATTTTGGTCTCTTCTTGCAGGTATATTTGTGTGTTACGAGCAATGCGCGCCGAGAAATCGGTTGGCAACGCGATGGCTTCGTCTAAGGCATTGGTGTGTAATGATTGAGTTCCTCCAAAAGCAGCTGCAGCCGCTTCAATACTTGTTCGCGCTACGTTATTAAAAGGATCTTGTTCGGTTAAACTCCAACCCGATGTTTGACAATGGGTTCTAAGTGCTAAAGATTTATCATCTTTTGGGTCAAATTGTTTTAGGAGTTTTGCCCAAAGCATTCTACCCGCACGCATCTTGGCAATTTCCATAAAATGGTTCATCCCAATAGCCCAAAAGAAAGATAGGCGCGGTGCAAATTCGTCAATGTTCATTCCAGTGGATAATCCTGTTCGGATGTATTCTAAACCATCTGCCAAAGTGTATGCCAATTCAATATCAGCTGTTGCACCTGCTTCTTGCATGTGATAACCCGAAATGGAAATGGAATTGAATTTAGGCATGTTTTTGCTGGTATATTCAAATATATCGGCAATTATTTTCATAGATGGTGTTGGTGGATAAATGTAAGTGTTGCGCACCATGAACTCTTTTAAAATATCATTCTGAATAGTTCCCGAAAGTAGGTGAGGAGCCACGCCTTGTTCTTCGGCAGCTACAATATAGAATGCCATGATGGGCAATACTGCACCGTTCATGGTCATGGAAACCGACATTTCATCTAAAGGAATTTGGTCAAATAAAACTTTCATGTCTTCTACCGAATCGATAGCCACACCAGCTTTTCCAACATCACCAACAACTCTTTCGTGGTCGGAATCGTAACCTCTATGTGTAGCCAAATCAAAGGCTACGGATAGTCCTTTTTGACCTGCGGCAAGGTTACGACGGTAGAAGGCATTGCTTTCTTCGGCAGTGGAGAAACCAGCATATTGACGAATAGTCCAAGGACGACGCACAAACATAGTCGTATATGGTCCGCGGAGATTGGGTGCAAAACCAGCTCCAAAACCTAGGTGTTCTAATTCTTTGATGTCATCTTCAGAATAGGTTGGTTTTAGTTCAATACCTTCTGCGGTTTGGAAAGTTCTGAGTTCCGAATTGTTGAAATTTGGAAATTCTTTTTTGGAATTTTCTAATGTAATATGTTGGATGTTTTTTCTCATGAGTTTATTGTTCCTGAGCTAATCGTTCTTGTTCTAGTTTCTCGGCTAAGCGTTTTTCGATAATTGGAACAATTAATGTTTTACGAGGGTTTTGTTTTACGAAAGGGTATAATTCCAAATCGTTTTTCATTTTATCGTTTTTGTTTGGGTATTTGTTAGTTCCTAATAACACTTCTTTTCCGCTGTCGAACCATTCTTGTTCTTTTGCAGCGCTTTCGCTTATTTTCTTTTGAATAGTTCCTGCAATAAGTTGGGTAATTAAGCCATCATTGGCTTCTATTTCTTTAAATAATAACAATGCTTTTTCGGCTAGTTGCGCTGTAAGTTCTTCGATATAATAACTTCCATCGGCTGCATTAGTCACTTCGTCAAAGTAGCTTTCGTGCTTTAGAATCAATAATTGATTACGTGCTATCCTATCGCCAAACTCGTTGTCTTTATGATACAAAGTATCATAAGGAAGATTTGAGATAAAATTAGCATTTCCCAATATTGCACTCATACATTCGGTAGTAGTACGAAGCAGGTTTACATTATAATCGTAAAGGGTTTTGTTTCTTTTGGTAGGAGTTGCAATGATGATACATTCCAAATTGTGATTGTATTCTTTGGTAAGTGTATTGAAAAGTAAACGCAATGCTCTGAGTTTAGCAATTTCAAAAAAGTAATTGCTTCCCACGGAAATTTCAATAGTTATAGGTTGATTGATCTTCGAAATTCGGTTGAAATATTCATTGACATGAGCTAAAGTGTAGGCTAGTTGCTGAACGATATTGGCACCCGCATTTTGATATATTGAACTGTCAATAGTAATGAAGCTCGATTTGGCTTTACATGCAATTTGATTCAGTATATCAAAGTCCTTATAAAGGTTGTCAAACCAATTTCCATCTTTACATAGTTGATAAATTGGATCGATTTGAAGTTTAAAATCATATCCGTTATCTAGACTAAAATCGTTTAATTTGTTAATGAAAGAGATTGATAGAAAAGGCAAATAAAAAAAATAGGTTGTATTTCCTTTAGGGAGATTTTCCATCAATTCATTAACTGAAATAGTTTCATTTTCGATAGTAAATCGGATACTTTCCGCACCTCGGTTTAGGGTTTCTAAAGTGCGTTTGTTCGATTTAGCAACATCATGAACATAGATGCTTTGGAGTATAGAAAAAGGTTTTGCCTCATTAAAAGAAAATTTATTTTCCATTTCATCACTGTGATAAAATGGTTTTACTTTAATTCCTTCTAAACTTTCCCATACTAAGGTGTCGTTATAATCTGCACCTTTAAGTTCGTATTGGATTTTTTGTTTCCACTGTTTGGTACTTATTGTTTCAAAGGAATCAAATAATTTATTTTCCATAAGATAGACTTATAATGATTTCGTTTTGGATTGTTCTTCGTGAATCGTGTCGCCTTCATATTCTATGATATAAATGTCTTCACTGTCACGTTTCATATAATACTTTTCACGAGCGTATTTTTCAATTTGATCTGGATTTTTTAAGCGTTTGATGTCTTCTTCATCTCTTTTGATTTCATCTTGATAGTATTTTTTGTTAACTTCAAGTTCTTCGAGTTCTTTGTTCAATACTCTATGATCAAAATAAGAAGTATTGTCTAAGAAAATCATCCAAATTGCAAAAAAAATCAAAACAATAACAAACCTATTGCTCAATATTTTGAGAATAGGATATTTGTCTATGATGTTTGTAAAATAACTCATTAAAAAATAATTATCGTAAAGTTACGTAATTCTTTGGTTAATAACGGCACGGACCACATCGATAGCTACAGTATTGTATTTGTCATTAGGAATAATGATGTCGGCAAAAGCTTTAGTGGGTTCTATAAATTGTTGGTGCATAGGTTTTAACGTAGTTTGATAACGGTTCAATACTTCTTCCATATCACGACCACGCTCTGCAATATCTCTTTTTAAACGGCGAATTAAACGTTCATCAGAATCGGCATGAACAAATATTTTTACATCAAATAAATCTCTAAGTTCTGGATTTGATAAAATTAAAATTCCCTCTACAATCATTACTTTTCTCGGATGAGTAATGACTGAATCATCCGTTCTATTATGAGTTATGAATGAATATATAGGTTGTTCAATAGTATTTCCTTCTTTAAGTTCTTTTAAATGCTGAACTAAAAGTTCAAAATCAATAGCTCTAGGATGGTCAAAATTAATCAAGGCACGTTCTTCAAAACTTAAAGTATTGTTTTCTTTATAATATGAATCTTGAGAAATGATACCTACTTCTGTTTGAGGTAACTCATTCATGATTTGGTGAACTACGGTTGTTTTTCCACTTCCAGTTCCGCCAGCAATTCCAATAATAAGCATAAAAAGTTGTGTTTTTTGTGTTGGAACAAAAATAGAAATTATATCGAGAGCTTTTTGGTTTTCTAAAATAAAAAGACTAAAAAAAATCCTTTCCAAAAAAATATGAAAAGGATTTAGTCGGGGTGGCAGGATTCGAACCTGCGACCTCCTGCTCCCAAAGCAGGCGCGATAACCGGGCTACGCTACACCCCGAAAAGTGAGTGCAAATATAAAACTATTAATGAGTTCTCAAAAATTTTTACTATAATAATATTTGTTTATAATAAAATAGATTTTTGTATGGTAGTTTACAATGATATATTTTTATAAAAACTTACATTTGCGGTTTAAAATAATTTATACAATGTCAGACACAATAGAAAAAGTAAAGTGCTTAATTATAGGTTCAGGTCCTGCGGGATATACGGCTGCAATTTATGCAGCTAGAGCTAATATGAACCCAGTTTTATATCAAGGAACGCAACCTGGTGGACAATTAACTACAACTAATGAGGTTGAAAACTTCCCAGGATATGTTGATGGTGTTACTGGTCCAGAAATGATGATTCAATTACAAGCACAAGCGCAACGTTTTGGAACGGATGTTCGTGATGGTTGGGCAACAAAAGTTGATTTTTCTGGAAAAACCCATAAAGTTTGGATTAATGACTCTAAAGAAATTCATGCAGAAACAGTAATTATTTCTACTGGAGCATCGGCAAAATATTTAGGTTTGCCTTCCGAACAACATTATTTGCAAACTGGTGGTGGCGTTTCTGCGTGTGCTATTTGTGATGGTTTCTTTTATAGAAATCAAGAAGTAGTAATTGTTGGAGCTGGTGATTCGGCTTGTGAAGAAGCACATTACTTATCAAAATTGTGTAAAAAAGTGACCATGTTGGTTAGAAGTGATAAGTTTAGAGCTTCTAAAATTATGGAAGAACGCGTTAAGAAAACGGAAAACATCACTATTTTAATGAATCATGATACGGTTGAGGTTATTGGTGATGGACAAGTTGTTACCTCAGTAAAAGCATTGAATAAAACAACTAACGAGGAAATTGATATACCAGCTACTGGATTTTTCGTGGCTATAGGACATAAGCCAAACACCGATATTTTTAAAGATTTTTTAGAATTAGACCAAACGGGTTATATCAAAAATATTCCTGGCACTTCTAAAACAAATGTTGCTGGTGTTTTTGTTGGTGGCGATGCTGCCGATCATGTTTATAGACAAGCGGTTACCGCTGCTGGAACTGGTTGTATGGCTGCTTTAGATGCAGAACGTTATTTAGCATCTATGGATTAATCATTACAATTTATAAAAAAAATCCTGAAGCAGTTCAGGATTTTTTTTATTTAATGGGTTTCTTTTCTAAGGTTGCACTGTCAGTAAATCTTTTGATCTCTATTTTTGGTTCACCAAAAAGTTGTATTTCTGATTTTCCTGCGGCATCAATAATTACATTAGTTTTTACGTTGATTTTAGCACTCGAATAGGCATCTGCAAAAATTTGAGTATTTGTTGTAGTTAATTTTGCGCCGTCAAAATTGGAGTTGTTATCCGCTCTTAGTTTAAAATTAATAACATCACCTTCAATTTTTGCTTCAGTTTTTTGATACATATCAATACCTAAATCTTTTGATGAAATTAGTGCTTTTAGTTCAGCATTTTTACTAATATCAATAGTTGTTTTTTCTGACTTTAAATTAAGTTCAATCTTAGATTTGTCGTTTGCCATCAATGTAAAATCTTTGGTTTTCGCATTTAAAAAAAGCTTTGCATAATCGTAACTTTTGAATGTAACATTTGCCAAATCAACATCAGATAATGCCGTTACATTGGTTTCGTGTTTAGCGATGATTAGATTTAAATCGGAAGTATAAGTAACCCTAACACTTAGTTTTTTAAAACTATTCATGTCACGAGTTGTTGAAATTCTTAGGTTGTTTCCAGCACTTTTATAGTCAATAAATTCAATAAGATTATCGTCGGCTTCAATTTCAAGACCACATTCGTTTCCTTTTACCAAAAATACCTCAAGATTGTCTTCCACTTCTAAAGAAGTGAAACTTTCTACTTGTTTTTGTTCCATTTTTACTATTTTGGAGCCTTTTACTTTTTCTTTTCTTTGAGCAAATGAGAAAGTTACAAGCAAAAGAAGTAGTAAGGATAAACTTTTTTTCATTGTTATAAAACTAAATGTTTTTCCAAAAATAGAAAAAAAAACATCCCAATGCGAATTGAGATGCTTTTATTACTGATTAATTTCTTGAAACGCTTCCTCCAGAACTTTCTTCTTTGGATATAGACTTCGGTTTGTTTTTATAGTCAATAGAACTTCCGCTAGATGCTTTTGCTTTTAAACTAACTATTGGATTTACTTCAGTAGAACTCCCGCTAGTGGATTGCGATGAAATTTCATTTGCTAACAAACCTTCGGCTTCAATACTGCTTCCGCTTGATGATGAAGTAAATAAAACCAATGCTTTTCCTTTAATTTTTTGTTCACTTCCGCTGGTTGATTCCAGTCTAATAGTGTCAGATTCGGTTTCAACATTCATTTCACTTCCACTACTTGTTTTTAAACTTAATGAGTTTTCACGAATGGTTTTTATAGTTTTAAGCGATGAACCACTAGTTGTTTCTAAGCTTTTTACATTCGGCATTTCAACAATTATTTTTTTAGAAGTTACATTTACATAATTGCCATAATCTGTTGAAATTTTTAAAGTGCCATTAATGACAGACGTTTTGATGTCTTTAATAAGATTGTCGTCAGCTTCAACAGTTACTTTAAAATTGGGTGCTTGTATGATTTCACATTCCAATCCGCAACACACTGTTACTTTGTCAAAAGAATCTAAATTTCGAACTTCTTTCACCACTTTTCCGCTTCCAGTGATGGAGTTTCCTAAATCAATTTTTCCGTTGCATGAAGTTACTAACAAACCCACCAGAGTTGCAACGAAGGCTTTTACACAAAACATTACAAATTTTATCATGATTAATTGGTTTTAATTATTACTCCGTCTTTGTTTATTTTTAAACTTCCTTTTTTGTCTGATTTTGTTTCAGAAACAACTTTGCCATTAATTTTTACAGTAACTGTTTTTATAGAATCATTTTCATCAGAAGCGTTGATATCTTCTGTTTTTACATCATTATTTTCATCATCTGGACAATTTAAACAAATTAAATCGGTGTTTTTTACTTTGTATTTGTATCCTTCTGGGCCATAATAATAATCAAAATCAGAATTAGATCCTTCTAAAAAATATTTTACATTTTCGTCAGGATAATATACAATTCCTTCAGGCAAGTATAAATACAATTCTACTTTTTGATTTCTATATTTACTAGCCATTTCGGTTAGTAAATAATTATCTAAAAGTAATTGATTTCCATTAATTTTGAAAGAATATTTTATTTTTTCGGCTCTTAGATTGGCTTCATTAAATGATTTTCCTTCTGCTAATCTTTCAATTTGAAGATAAGGTTGAGGTTTATCTGTTTTTTTGATAATAAACTTAACTTCATTAGAATAAATCACTTCGTTTTTTAAAGAGTCTTGTGTAAATAGAAAGTCTTCATGATTATTAATATCTTTTGAAAAGAAATCATTATTCACAAATTTTATTCTCAAAGTGTCGTTAGATTGTATGTTTATCATTTCTTTGGTTACCATTTTTCCATCAAAAGCTCTCTCTGTTGATTGCTTGATTCCGATGAAGACCAAGGCACCAACTGCAAATATCCAAATGGCTAAGAAGCTATATTTTATTGGACTTCCAATAGATTTCATATTGTTTACCATTAGTTTTAAACCTAACAATAAGAAGAAAAACAATGGTATTCCTATAGCAAGAAATGATAATAAACTAAATGCCCAAAGCGGAACATCAGTATAATTTACCGCATCAATATATCGCTGCCACGGAGTGTTAATGAACGAGGTGCTTCCAACAGTGAACATTCCAATTAAAAGTCCAACCAATGACATAGAAGAAAACACAAGAATTAAAGCACCAAGTACTTTTGCAAAGGCACCAAATATTTTAATTAACACATCTCCAACACCATTACCAACTCTTTCAGCACCATATTTTACTTGGCTTCCTAATTTGTCATAATCAGCATTTTTGAATTTTTCGGAAACAGAATCAAATTCTTCTCTTACCTTTTTTTCGATGCTAGAAATAGTGACTGGTTGCCCAGTCATTTCTAGTTTCTCTGATGTTGTAATTGCTTTTGGAACAGCAATCCATAAAATAAAGTAGGCAATTATTCCAGTTCCAAATCCTGCAAATACGAAGATTAAAAATAATATTTTAAACCAAACAGCATCAACTCCAGAATAATGTCCTAAACCAGTACAAACTCCTGCAATTATTCCTCTATCTTTATCTCTATATAATTTTTTTCGACTTGAAGAAGTATAATAGGTTTCAGTTTTTGGTTGTTCTGTATCATCATCAATGCGATAATCTTCAGGTTGTCCCATAACAGCTATAACTTCTTCAACATCTTTGTTATTGATAACATGTTTGTCTGATTGTTGTCTTGCTGTCAATAGTTCAGCCACACGCATTTCAATATCTTTCATTATTTCATCTTGACCAGAAGAATTTGAAAGTGATCGTTTTATTGCCTCAAAATATCTTGACAATTTTTGGTATGCATCTTCATCAATATGAAAAATTAAACCACCGATATTAATATTTACTGTTTTGTTCATGATTAGTTGTTTTTGGTTGTGATGATGTTTACAGCGTCAGACAATTCAGTCCAAGTGCCGTTTAATTCGTTTAAAAATGTTTTTCCTAATTCGGTCAGACCATAATATTTTCTTGGCGGACCAGATGTTGATTCTTCCCAGCGATAGCTAAGTAATCCGTCGTTTTTTAACCTTGTTAGTAGCGGATATACTGTTCCTTCTACTACTAGCAATTTAGCGTCTTTTAGGGTTTCTAGAATATCTGATGTATAGGCTTCTTTTTCTTTAATGATAGATAAGATACAGAACTCTAAAACTCCTTTGCGCATCTGAGCTTTTGTGTTTTCAATGTTCATAATTCGATTTTGATTTAATCTGAATATTTTTCAGAATTGATTAACGTGTTCATTTTTTGATTGATGATTGAATGATTAATTATTTTATAAAATTGATTGTTAATGGATATTTATATGCTTCGCCATTTGAAGCTTTTGCCGAAGCATATATAATGAGTATAAATTCAATTACTTTTAAAAAGCAAAATAATAAAACAGTAATTATTGCTAAAATAATGATTCCCGAAATATTTCCAGCATTCAGGTGATCAACAATAAAATCGCGGCCATCATGAATATTTTTTATTGTAGTATTGTTGAAAATACTATAAATAAAAACTGGAATAGCAACTACTAAGGTAATCATCGTATATAAAAACATACTTAGTTGAAAATTAATGGTATTTTTCCCGTTTACATCTATAAATTGCGATTCATTTTTTTTTGAACTCCAAATGATAATAGGAATGATATAATTCCCAAACGGAATAATATACTGTGACAATGTACTCAAGTGAATGAATGTTGCCGTGTTTCTGTCGTTAGTTGATGTCATTTTTTGATTGATTTTATTGATAATTGAAATTTGTTTTTATAATATACTATAGATTGGCTATTAATTTCTTATACAAAGATAAGGTTAAAAAAAGGTATTGTGCAATGCAAAGTACTTAAATTTAACATATAATTAACATTTCTGTTTTTTGAATATTTTATTTAAAAAAGACTATATTTACAACAAAACCAGTACTTCATGCCAATTACACCTATTAAACTAAACACATTTTTATTCTTTAAGCTTCCTTCTGCATTTTGGTCTGGAGTGCGATTAAAGTCCATTTCAAAAGACAATTGTGTGGTTACTGTAAAACACAGGTGGTTTAATCAAAATCCGTTTAATTCAATGTATTTTGCTGTTCAAGCAATGGCTGCAGAATTGACAACAGGAGCGTTAGTTATGATGAAAATCAGAGAAAGTAACCAAAAAATTTCAATGCTTGTTGCTAATAATAAAGGAAACTATTCTAAGAAAGCTACTGGCAGGATAACTTTCACTTGCAATGACGGTCATTTAATAGAAGAAGCTATCAAAAAAACAATTGCCACTAGAGAAGGACAAACCATTTGGATGAAGTCAATTGGCGTCAATCAAAAAGGCGAACAAGTTTCGGAAATGGATTTTGAATGGAGCGTAAAGATTAAAGTTTAAACAAAAGTTAAACTCATTAAAAAGGTTTGATAACTAACCACTTTTAAACGTATTTTTGATTAAATCTTTATAAATGAAACTACTAATTACAGGTGCAACAGGATTAATTGGAACCGCATTAGTGAAACAACTTCACAAAAACGGGCACACCATTAATTACTTAACCACTTCAAAAAACAAACTCAAAAGTGAGCCTAATTATAGAGGATTTTATTGGAATCCTGAACAAAATGAAATTGACACTGATTGTCTTAAAGGAGTAGAAGCAATCATTCATTTGGCAGGTGCAAGTATTGCAAAACGCTGGACAAAAAAGTATAAAAAAGAAATTTTTTCAAGTAGAACCAAAACTGCTGATTTACTTTTTTCTACTTTGAAAAATACAAATCATAATGTTAGTCATTTTATTTCAGCATCAGGAACAGCTATTTATCCTGAAAGTTTTGAAAAAGTACACGATGAAAATACTACAGCAACTGCAAACGATTTTTTGTCAGAAGTAGTTAAAGTTTGGGAAAAGGCAGCCAACCAATTTGAAATACTGGGAATTAAAGTTTCAAAAATCAGAACAGGCGTTGTATATGCTAAAAGTGGCGGTGCATTTCAAGAAATTGTAAAACCAATAAAATTTTGTGTAGGAGCCATTATGGGAAATGGAAAACAAATGCAATCTTGGATTCACATCGACGATTTAGTTAATCTCTATTGTTTCATTGCTGAACAACAATTAGAAGGAATATACAATGCCATTGCTCCAGAAACTATTTCTAATGAAACACAGACAAAAAGCATTGCAAAGTATTTGAATAAACCGTTATTTCTTCCAAATATTCCTCAGTTTTTGATGAAAATAGTTTTAGGACAAATGTCAATTTTACTTTTTACCAGTAAAAATTTGAGTTCCGAAAAAATTCGTAAAAAAGGGTTTTCATTTATTTATCCAAATTTTAATGCAGCATTGAAAGAATTACTATAAAAAAAAGGTACTTGAGTTTAATTAAGTACCTTTTTGATATTTGAATTAATAAGTTTTATAACCTTTGGCAGTACATTCATTTAATTGTACTATCACAAATATAGTATATTCGAAATCGATATAACCTTAAAATTGCATTAATTTTTCTAAAAAAGGGAATAAAAGTTTCAAATATTTTAAAAATAAAAAAAAGTAATGACAATTTGACATTTTTTAAGAAATGGCAGTACTTTTGCAATCCAGTAAAACGATATGAAATTTAAAGATGTTTTTAAAACAAAAAAAGCAATGAATACTGATAATACAGAAAAAGAACCTATAGAAAACGAACAAGAAAATAGTTTCAATGGAGTTGAAGCAGCAGAAGAATTAACTGTTGAGCAACAATTACAAGAAGAATTGGCAAATGAAAAAGATAAATTTCTTAGACTTTTCGCTGAATTTGAAAACTATAAAAAAAGAACTACCAAAGAACGATTTGATTTATACAAAACTGCCAATCAGGAAGTTTTGCAAGCCATGTTGCCGGTTTTAGATGATTTTGATAGAGCTATGATTCAAATTTCTAAAAGTGAAGATGAAACGTTATTAAAAGGTGTAGAATTAATTCATGAAAAATTAAAATCCACTCTAGCCTCAAAAGGATTAGAGATAGTAGAACTAAAAGCAGGTGATGTTTTTAATGCTGATTTTGCCGAAGCAATTACCCAAATCGCAGCACCGAGCAAAGAATTGAAAGGAAAAATTGTAGATGTAGTTGAAAAAGGGTATAAACTTGGCGACAAAATTATTCGTTTTCCAAAAGTAGTGTTAGGAGCTTAAAATTCTCGCTGTCACCCAAGCATTTCAAAGGGAATTTAATTTAGAATAGAAAAATGAAAAAAGATTTTTACGAAATTTTAGGCGTTACCAAAAGCGCTTCGGCTGAAGAAATAAAAAAAGCTTACCGCAAAAAAGCAATCGAGTTTCATCCAGACAAAAACCCAGGAAACAAAGAAGCTGAAGAAAAATTTAAATTGGCTGCAGAAGCTTATGAAGTGTTAAGTGATGCTGATAAAAAAGCCAAATATGATCAATATGGACATGCAGCATTTGATGGTGCTGGAGGTTTTGGCGGAGGACATCATATGAATATGGATGATATTTTCAGTCAGTTTGGAGATATTTTTGGAGGTGCATTTGGTGGAAGTTTTGGTGGTGGTTTTGGTGGAAATTCAGGAGGACAACGCAGAGTGAAAGGAAGTAATCTTCGGATTAAAGTAAAATTAACTCTAGAAGAAATTGCCAATGGCGTTGAAAAGAAAGTTAAGGTTAAACGAAAAATTCAAGCACCGGGTGTTAAATATAAAACATGTGGCACATGTAATGGGCAAGGACAAGTTTTGAAAGTAACCAATACCATTCTGGGAAGAATGCAATCAGCTACCACGTGTCATGTTTGTGGCGGTTCTGGTCAAACTATTGAGAGCAAACCTAATAATGCCGATGCTCATGGAATGATTTTAGAAGACGAAACGGTTTCTATCAAAATTCCAGCTGGTGTTGTTGACGGAATGCAATTAAAAGTCTCAGGAAAAGGAAATGATGCCCCAGGAAATGGAATTGCCGGAGATTTGATTGTTGCCATTGAAGAATTAGAACACGAATTTTTAAAACGTGAAGGAGAAAATCTTCATTATGATTTATATATAAGTATTGCAGAAGCAGTTCTTGGGGTTTCCAAAGAAATTGAAGCTGTAAATGGAAAAGTAAGAATTAAGTTGGACGAAGGTATTCAGTCGGGTAAAATACTGCGATTAAAAGGAAAAGGAATTCCAAGTTTAAACAGTTATGGAAACGGTGATTTGCTAGTTCATATCAACGTTTGGACACCAAAAACACTCAATAAAGAACAACGTCAATTCTTTGAAAAATCTTTGACTGATGATAACTTTCTACCACATCCAGAAAAAAGTGATAAATCTTTTTTTGAAAAAGTAAAAGATATGTTTTCATAATTGAAAAATTAATTATACATTTGGATAATACTAGGAAACTAGTATTTCTTTTTCATAGCAATTTTTCCCATCCTGTAATTCATTTTATTGGGTGGGTTTTTTTGTGAAAAAATCAAAAAAAACAATACTAAAATAGTACTTTTACAAAAGTAATTTCAAAAGTCAATTTCAATAGCAAAATCAATTTCAAATTAGAATTTGGAGTTTTAATTATTTGGAATTTAATTATTTATTTATGAACAATATACTTGAAGTTAAGAATGTAGTAAAAACCTATGGCGATTTTACGGCACTTAACGAAGTTTCATTAACCATTCCAAAAGGAAGTATTTATGGATTATTGGGTCCAAATGGAGCTGGAAAAACATCCCTAATTCGAATCATCAATCAAATTACATTGCCCGATAGCGGTGAAATTCTTTTAGATGGAGAGAAATTAAATTTAAATCATATTCAAAATATTGGATACATGCCCGAAGAACGCGGTTTGTATAAAACCATGAAAGTCGGAGAGCAGTGTTTGTATTTGGCACAATTAAAAGGTTTATCCAAACTGGATGCTACCAAAGAATTAAAGTATTGGTTCGAACGATTGGAAATTCAAGGCTGGTGGAACAAGAAGATTCAAGAGCTTTCTAAAGGTATGGCACAAAAAATTCAATTTGTGGTTACTGTTTTGCATAAGCCAAAACTATTGATTCTTGACGAGCCATTTTCGGGTTTTGATCCTGTGAATGCCAATTTGATTAAAGATGAAATCATCGAACTAAATAAACAAGGAACATCCGTTATCTTTTCAACACACCGAATGGAAAGCGTTGAAGAAATGTGTGACCATATTGCACTTATTCATAAATCGAATAAACTAATAGAAGGAAAATTATCCGATGTTAAGAAAGAATACCGAACCAACACTTATGAAGTTGGCATACTTACGGACAATGTAGAAGGTTTGATGTTTGATTTAACTCAGAAATTTACTTTGTCGCAAACGGATTTCAAATCGTTAAACGACGAATTAAAGTTAGCCATCAATTTAGGTAATGCTACACCTAATGAGTTGCTAAACACTTTGGTGCAACGCGGTCAGGTGACTCATTTTGTAGAAAAAATTCCAAGTGTAAATGATATTTTTATTAAAACAGTAACTGAGTAAAATACCAAAAAAATATAATACCAAATTCCAATTTTGTCACACTGAGCGCAGTCGAAGTGCTTTTAATAAAATACTATGAGCAAATTAACCCTAATCATAAGAAGAGAATTTCTTGCAAAAGTTCGCAACAAATCATTCATTGTAATGACATTTTTGAGTCCGTTACTTTTTGTTGGAATTGGAGTTTTCGTTGGCTTTTTAAGTACGATGAAACCCGAAGTTAAAACCATCGCCGTTCATGATGAAACAGGAAATTATTTTAAACTATTAAAAAACAGCGACGAATACCATTACACGGATTTCTCATTAATTGATGTTAAAACATTAAAAGACAGCATTATTTCTGAAGCCTACGAAGGATTACTTTTAATCCCAAAGAAAGCCAATCCGGATTCTTTAGCTAAAAGCATTGATTATATTTCTAATGACAGTCCCGATTTTGATATTATTTCTGATTTAGAGAAAACCATAGGTCAGTCCATCACGCAACAAAAGTATGCATCAAACGGATTAGATACCTTAAAGATTAAAGAATTAAAATCAATGGTTGCTATTAACATCAAGAAAGCTTCTGGTGAAAAATCCATTCAAGGGTTAAACTGGATAAAAACCATTGCTGGTGGTGCGTTTGGCTATTTAATTATGATGTTTATTGTATTATATGGTAACATGGTTATGCGCAGTGTTATTGAAGAAAAAACTTCACGTATTATCGAAGTAATTATTTCTTCGGTTAAACCATTTCAACTAATGATGGGCAAAATTATTGGAACATCCTTAGCTGGAATTCTTCAGTTTTTAATTTGGGCATTGCTTGGTCTATCGGCTATGTTTATTTTATCGTCTGTTTTTGGCGTTCAAGTAGGTGCTACTGGTGCTCAGTCACAACAAGCTATGGAAATGGCATCAAAAAACATGAGTAATGTACAACTTTATTTTCAAGAGATATGGAATTTACCAATAGCAACCCTTCTAGTCTCATTCATGCTTTATTTTATTGGGGGTTATTTTTTGTATAGTTCATTCTATGCGGCAATTGGTGCAGCTGTGGATAACGAAACCGACTCACAACAGTTTTTATTACCAATTATCCTACCTTTAATATTAGGCGTTTACATTGGCTTTTTCACCGTAATTAATGATCCGCATGGCACTATTGCTACAGTATTCTCCATGATACCATTAACCTCTCCAATCGTTATGATGATGCGCATTCCGTTTGGTGTGCCTTTATGGCAGATTGTAATTTCGTTGGTGTTATTATTCGGAACGTTTATATTGGTTGTATGGTTTGCTTCAAAAATATACAGAGTAGGTATTTTAATGTATGGCAAAAAACCTTCGTGGAAAGAATTGTATAAATGGTCTAAATTTTAGCGATAAATTTATTAACAATCCGCCATATTCACCGCAATAGCCAATCCACCTTCTGAGGTTTCTTTGTATTTTGAGTTCATATCTTTTGCTGTTTGCCACATCGTGTTAATCACCTTGTCCAAAGGCACTTTGGCATTCTTAGCATCGGTTTCAAAGGCAAGTTCGGCAGCATTGATGGCCTTGATAGCACCCATAGTATTGCGCTCAATACACGGAATTTGAACCAATCCACCAATTGGGTCACAGGTTAACCCTAGATGATGTTCCATAGCAATTTCGGCAGCCATTAAAACCTGGTCGGGAGTTCCACCCATCACTTCGCACAGTGCGCCGGCAGCCATAGCAGACGAAACACCTATCTCGGCTTGACATCCACCCATAGCGGCAGAAATGGTTGAACCTTGTTTAAACAAACTACCTATTTCGCCAGCAACCATCAAGAATTGTTTGATTTCTTTTTCGCCAGCGTTGTGGTTTTCGATTACAAGATAATACATTAATACGGCTGGAATAACGCCTGCACTTCCGTTGGTTGGAGCAGTAACTACTCTTCCTAGTGCTGCATTGACTTCATTTACAGCCAAAGCAAAACACGATACCCATTTTAAGATTTGGCGAAACTTTACTTCTGTTTTTCTAATCGATTCTAACCATTCTTGAGGATTGGAATAATTGGCAAGTCCAATTAAACCTTGATGCATATCAAAAGCTCTGCGTCTTACGTTCAAACCTCCTGGCAGGATGCCTTCCGAATGACAACCGATGTACATACATTCCAACATGGTGTGCCAAATGGTCATCAATTGTTCGTTGATTTCTTTTTCGGAACGCATGGATTTTTCGTTAATCATTACAATTTCGGAAATCGATTTGTTTTCATCGGTACAATACTTCAAAAGCATGTTGGCATTGTCTATCGGATAAGGAAATGCGCACTTAAATTCCATCTTTTTCTTGGCGTTTAGTCGTTCTTCTACTACAACAAAACCTCCACCGATAGAGTAGTAAGTATTGGTGTAATTACCCAATTTGGTGGTGGCGGTGAAAGTCATACCATTGGCATGGAAGGGTAGAAATTCTCTATTGAAAACAATATCGGTATCAGGATTAAAAGCAATAGTATGTTGATTTCCTAAAAGTAATTGTTTTGTTTTTTGAATTTTTTTAATAATCGTGTCAATATTCTGAACGGGAATTGTTACTGGATCTTGACCGCTTAGCCCTAACATTACAGCTAAATCTGTAGCATGTCCTTTTCCGGTTAGGGATAGCGAACCATATAAATCAACCTTTATAGTTAGAATAGTGTCAAGTATTTTTTCTTCATGCAGCTCTCTTAAAAAACGTTCGGCGGCGCGCCAAGGTCCAAGTGTGTGTGAACTTGATGGTCCAACGCCTATTTTAAGCATATCAAATACTGAAATACATTCTTCCATTACTATATCGATTTAGTTGACACAAATATAATTAATAAATATGAGTGAGAAGTTATGTGTTATAAATTATAAGTTTGAAGTCGAGATTAAATAAAATCATTATTTTTCATATTTTTTTAAAAGAACCCAACAAAAAATTGAATAAATATAACAATAAGTTAAGCCTTTTTGTATAATAAACACTATCACTCAAATAAACACTATCACTCAAAGTATCTTTATCTACTGCAATCCATAAAGATGTGGTTTGTTGTATCAATAAAAAATAACATTACAACGATATTTTAACACTTCTCCGTTATATTTTGTGTAATTTCGTATTTCTAAAAAATCTACATGAAAATTGCAATTGTCTGTTATCCTACCTTTGGTGGTAGTGGTGTTGTCGCTACAGAATTGGGTTTAGAATTGGCACACCGCGGTCATGAAATACATTTTATCACTTATCGACAACCAGTACGTTTGGCATTGTTAAACCCAAATGTACATTATCATGAAGTAAATGTACCCGAATATCCTTTGTTTCACTATCAACCTTATGAGTTGGCACTTTCAAGCAAATTGGTGGATATGGTAAAACTCCATAAAATTGAATTGATGCATGTGCATTATGCTATTCCGCATGCCTATGCTGGGTATATGGCAAAACAGATGTTGAAAGATGAAGGTATAAATATTCCTATGATAACAACACTTCACGGTACAGACATTACTCTGGTAGGCAATCATCCGTTTTACAAACCAGCCGTAAATTTTAGTATCAATAAATCCGATATTGTAACTTCGGTTTCTCAAAGTTTAAAAGAAGATACCTATGCTTTGTTTGATACTCAAAAAGAAATTCATGTAATACCTAATTTTATCGAATTAGACAAGCATAGAAACGAGCAACAAATTTCGTGTCAACGCTCAGTAATGGCATCCAAAGACGAAAAAATAATTACACATATTAGTAATTTTAGAAAAGTAAAACGCATTCCCGATGTGATTCAAATTTTCAATAAAATTCAACAAAATATACCTGCCAAATTAATGATGGTGGGCGATGGACCAGAGAAGGAAAAAGCAGAAGCATTGTGTCAAAAATTAGGCATTCAAGATAAAGTGATTTTCTTTGGAAACAGTAACGAAATAGATAAAATATTATCCTATTCTGATTTGTTCTTATTGCCATCGGAAACCGAAAGTTTTGGTTTGGCAGCTTTGGAAGCAATGGCATGGAGTGTACCAGTAGTGTCTAGTAATTCGGGCGGATTGCCAGAGGTTAATTTTGAAGGTGTTTCGGGTTATTTGAGCGATGTTGGAAACGTAGATGATATGGCAGAAAATGCCTTGAAAATTTTGGAAAACGAAACTATTTTAAATGAATTTAAAGCAAATGCATTAAGTGTAGCAAAACAATTTGACATCAAAAACATTTTGCCACTTTATGAAGATTTGTATAGATTAGCCATTCAAAACTCTAAATCAATTGTGCAATCATGATGAAAAGAATTTGCCTATTGCTTATTGGATTAACCTTGTTTTCTTGTTCGACTTCTAAAAAAAAGATAGTTAAAAAACCATTGTATGAAGTTTTAGTAACCAAGAATGATGGTGGTGCTAATATTAAGTTTTATGAAATCATTTCGGAACCAAAAGAGATAAACATGCTCATGGGCGATAACGATTTGAGAAAGTTGATTAAAAAAGACGATATACTTTCTTGTAACTATATCATCATAAACTTAGGACCATTACCCAATGGGAATTATACAACTACATTAGAAAAAGTAGAGGAAACACCAACCAATATTATTTTGAAAATTAAAGAATTAAAAATAAAAGAAGCTAATGTAGCCGATGAAAACACTACATATCCCTATAGTGTTGTTAAGATAAATTCTAAAAAACCAATAATTTTTAAATAAAAAATCCCAATACAATTGGGATTTTTGTGATTATAATATTTTGAATTAGAATCTATAACGAATACCTAAACCAAAATCTGGTCCAAAATTGTTTTCTCTAAATTGATTATTTCCATTATTGTTTAAATAAAATTCAGGTCTTAAATCTAAAGACAATTGCAGCGGTATATCAAAGTTGTATTCAATACCAATATCTCCAGCGGCTAAAATAAATGTTCCACTCGCACTTTGGCCACTTTTATTGTAGCTCCAACTTCCAACACCAGCCCCAACACCTGCATACCAATTAAAACCTTGATCGATGTTCCAAACCCATTGATACAAACCTACTAATTTAATTGCATCATAGTTTTTGCTATTACGCCAACCTAAATCAAGTTCTAATCTGTTGTTATCGCCTAAGCCTCTTTGATAGGATACTTCACCACCAAATCCATCGTTGTCACCCAATCGAAGACCTAATGCATTTTTAGAAATATCTTGTGCTTGTGTTGCAAATGCTAATCCAATTAGCATAAATGCAGATAAAATGATTTTTTTCATAATGTTATTTGTTTGTTTTTACTTTTACAAATCTATAACGAAGAAAGTTACTTTTTGTTATATAATTTTTGTTTTTTTTATCATAATTATATAATTAAGGAAAAAATAAGATAGGTGATTATTACATCAAAGGTTGCTTCATAACCATAGAAGCTATTAATTGATGTTTGTTTAAATCATCCATTTCAAATAAGTCTTCATCCTCTTTTTCGGTATGATCTTCATAGCGGTAAAGTTTCCATCGTTTATTTTTGTATTCTAGCGCAGTTAAATTTTCTACCCAATCGCCAGAGTTCAAGTATATCGTGTTTCCATCTTTACGAACTTGTCTTGTTATTTTTGGTTCGTGTATATGTCCACAAATAACATAGTCATACTTATTTTCGATAGCCAATTCCGTGGCTGTGTTTTCAAAATCAGAGATGTGTTTTACTGCTTTTTTGACACTTGCTTTTATTTTTTTGGAAAATGAATAAGGTTCTTTTCTCATTTTTTTCAAACACCAATTGACCATTCTATTTAATACAATAAGATAATCGTAGCCCAAACCGCCGAGCTTTGCTATCCATTTAGAGTGTTGCACGGAAGCATCAAAAATGTCACCATGAAAAATCCATGCTTTTTTATTGTCTAAATCCAACACAACTTTATCGGCTAAAATAAAATTTCCCAGTGTAGCAGGACTAAATTTGCGGAGCATTTCATCGTGATTTCCGGTTAAATAATAGACTTTGGTTCCTTTTGACGCCAAATCAATAATTTTTTTAATCACTTTTAAATGTGATTTGGGAAAATAGGATTTTCTAAATTGCCAAATATCAATGATGTCACCATTCAGCACCAGTGTTTTTGGTTTAATAGAGTTTAAATAATGGTACAACTCTTTAGCATGTGCACCATAAGTCCCGAGATGTGTGTCTGAAATTACAACTAAATCAAGTTTTCTTTTTTTCATTCTTATTGAAGTTTTACAAATTAAAGATTTGAATATTAATTGGATGTCGCATTATTGTTAAATCATTTTCATAAAACCATTACCGAATTGTAAAATCCATTTTATTTAAAATAGTTACAAAGTTTTAAAAACTAAGTACAAAAAACTATATTTGTTCAAAACCTTAAAACAATGGCTGGAAACAGTTACGGAACACTATTTAAACTTACCACATTTGGCGAATCGCATGGCGAAGCACTTGGCGGAATAATTGATGGTTGTCCACCAGGGATTGTATTAGATTTTGAAGCCATTCAAAAAGAAATGCACCGCCGAAAACCAGGTCAATCAACATTAGTAAGCCAACGAAAAGAAGAAGATGAGGTACAGTTTCTCTCTGGAATTTTTGAAGGAAAAACAACAGGAACACCCATTGGATTTATCATTCAAAATACCAATCAAAAGTCAGATGATTATTCACTTATAAAAGACAGCTATCGACCTAGCCATGCCGATTATGTATATGAAAAAAAATATGGTATTCGTGATTATCGTGGTGGTGGAAGAAGTTCGGCTCGTGAAACTGCAAGTAGAGTAGCTGCTGGAGCCATAGCAAAACAAGTGATTTCAAACATCAAAATAAATGCTTTCGTTTCCTCAGTTGGAGAAATATTTATAGACAAACCCTATCAATCATTGGATTTTTCAGTAGCAGAAACCAATGCTGTTCGTTGTCCTGATTACGACACAGCGCAGAAAATGGAAGAGTATATCAAAGAGATTAAAAAACAAGGCGATACTGTTGGTGGAACCATTACGTGTGTCATTCAAAATGTACCTGTTGGATTGGGCGAACCTGTTTTTGACAAATTGCATGCCGAATTAGGAAAAGCAATGTTATCCATTAATGCCGTTCACGGTTTTGAATACGGTAGCGGATTTTGTGGTGCCAAAATGAAAGGTAGCGAACACAATGATTTGTATAACGAAGATGGAACTACAAGAACCAATCTTTCTGGAGGCATCCAAGGTGGTATTTCTAATGGAATGGACATTTACTTTAGAGTTGCGTTTAAACCAGTTGCCACATTATTGCAAAAACAAGAAGTACTGACCAATAAAGCTACAATTGAAGAACAACAAGGAAAAGGAAGACACGATGCGTGCGTAGTACCAAGAGCTGTTCCAATTGTAGAAGCTATGGCAGCTTTGGTTTTAACCGATTTTTATCTAATTAATAAAATATATTCATAAATGAGAGGTTTCAAACTTAAAATGCACTGGAAAATACTTATCGGTATGATTTTAGGTTTGCTATTTGGCTTATTGATGAAAAGCATAGAGCAAAAAGGATTAATAATTGATTGGATAAAACCATTTGGAATTATCTTTATCAATTTGCTCAAAATGATTGCGGTTCCATTAATTCTAGTTTCATTAATAAATGGTTTGGCCGATTTGAAAGACATTTCAAAATTATCAAAACTAGGAGGAAGAACAATAGGTCTGTATTTATCAACAACCGTAATTGCAGTCACAATCGGATTAGTATTGGCTAATGTAATCAATCCTGGAAGTTTTATTAATGAAGCATCTCGAGAAAGTTTATTACAAAATTTTGCTTCTGATGCGGCTCAAAAAATTGAAATTGCATCCCAAGCCAAAAATAATGGACCATTACAACCATTAATTGATATCGTACCAAGCAATGTTTTTCATGCAATGACGGATAACGCTAGCATGTTGCAAGTGATATTATTTGCCATCTTAATCGGAATTGGTTTAATTAGTATTAAAAGAAAACAAGCAAAACCAGTTGTAAAATTCTTTAAAGGATTAAACGAGGTTATTCTTAAAATGATTGACTTTATTATGCTTGCGGCACCAATTGGTGTGTTTGCATTAATGGCTGCATTACTTGTTGAAATTCCTGATTTTACAACGCTTCAAGCCTTATTAGTTTACGCCTTAACAGTGGTTTTGGGATTAGGTTTAATGATGTTTATCGTTTATCCAACATTATTATATTCTTTTGCAAAAGTAAAACCCAAACGTTTTTTTAATGCCATTGCACCAGCACAATTGTTAGCTTTTTCTACCAGTTCAAGTGCAGCAACATTACCCGTTACGATGGAATGTGTTACAGAAAACTTAGGCGTTGATGATGAAGTCGCCAGTTTTGTCTTGCCACTTGGTGCAACAGTAAATATGGATGGAACAAGTTTGTATCAAGCTGTTGCTGCGGTTTTTATTGCTCAAGCTATGGGTATTCATTTGGATTTATCAGCACAATTAATGATAGTTTTAACGGCATCGTTAGCCTCTATAGGTTCTGCTGCTGTGCCAAGTGCCGGAATGGTAATGTTGGTTATTGTTCTGGGACAAGCCGGAATTCCAGAAGCTGGTTTGGCATTAATATTTGCTATAGATAGACCACTTGATATGTGTAGAACAGCCGTAAATGTAACTGGTGATTCTGCCGTTTCGGGAATTGTAGCATCTTCTATTGGAAAACTTCACACTAAAAAATCTAATCTTTTTGACTAAATGGAAACTAACCAAACTCCAAAAAAATCCGTTTTTAAAAATTTAACGGTACAAATTATTATTGCAATGTTAATTGGCGCAATAGTTGGAATTTATGTTCACAATAATTATGACGTTGAATCCGCAAAATCGTTTAGTGGCTATATAAAAATTTTAGCAACTATATTCATTCGTTTGGTTCAAATGATCATTGCACCATTAGTTTTTACTACTTTAGTGGTTGGTATTGCTAAACTAGGCGATATAAAATCCGTTGGAAGAATTGGCGGTAGAGCATTAGGTTGGTTTTTTACGGCTTCATTCATTTCCTTGTTAATAGGAATGTTTTGGGTAAATACATTACAACCAGGAGTAGGATTAAATCTAAAAGATGTAGATATGACTGCAGCTTCAGATTTGGTAGATAAAACACAAGTTTTTTCGATACAAAACTTTATTGAACACATCATACCAAAAAGTATTGTTGAAGCCATGGCAACCAATGAAATATTGCAAATTGTAATTTTCTCCATATTCTTTGGTTTAGCAGCAGCATCTATAGGTGATTATACGAAACCTGTTGTAATTGCATTAGAAAAAACGTCACATATTATATTAAAAATGGTAAATTATGTAATGGCTTTTGCACCACTAGGTGTTTTTGGTGCCATTGCAGGTGTTTTTGCTGTTAAAGATGTTTCTGAGTTATTGATTACGTATGCCAAATTTTTTGGATCATTCATGGTGGGTATTTCATCTTTATGGTTATTGTTGTTAGTCGTTGGTTATATTTTCCTAAAAAGCAATATGACAACTTTACTAAAAAGAATCATCGGACCTATATTTATTGCTTTTGGAACAACCAGTAGTGAAGCTGTATTCCCTAAATTGACGGAAGAATTAGAACGTTTTGGAATAAAAGATAAAATAGTTTCTTTCATGCTACCGTTGGGTTATTCCTTTAACCTTGATGGAAGTATGATGTACATGACATTTGCCAGTATTTTTATTGCTCAGGCATATAATATACCCTTAGATACAGGTACTCAATTTACAATGCTATTAGTCTTAATGCTTACTAGTAAAGGAATTGCAGGTGTGCCAAGAGCAAGTTTAGTAGTAGTAGCAGCCACTTGTGGAATGTTTAAAATTCCTGTTGAAGGAATAGCTTTAATACTTCCAATTGACCATTTCTGTGATATGTTTAGAAGCGGTACAAACGTTCTAGGTAATGCGCTAGCAACTAGCGTTGTAGGTAAATGGGAAAAAGATTAGTTAAAAAAAATAGTTATGTCAAAATCTTTATTAAATTTGCTACTTAAATTAACTAAAAAACAACTTATTTATGAAAAAAATTTTACTCTTAATGTTTGCGTTTTCAGTTTCACTTGCTAACGCACAAGTTTTACAGTCAGAAGACTTTAATACTTTAAACAATGGTGATGTTGGAACTGACATTACTGGTGTTACTCCTGGTCAAGGGGAGTGGTTAACATTTTCAACTAATGGGGCAGCTCCAACTACATCGGATAACGCTGGGAATTCTAATTTTGTGATTGTTGACAATGGAAATGAAGTAACTAACGGCTTAAAAATCATTGGTGCTAATGGAAATAAAGGCTCTCGATATATGTGGAAAGATGGTCTTGGAACAGCTTGGGATGGTAGAGATTTAGGAAATGATATTATCGAAGTAGAATTTGATTTATATACTGGTGCTGCAACAACTAGTACTGCTCAAGTTGGGGTAAGATTGTTTGGTACAGATGATTCAGTTACACCATCAGTTACAAGAACTTTAAACGGATTTGTTTATACAATGAACACTAGAGTTTTGACTGGAGTTGCTTATTTGAATAATGCGGGTACTTATAATACTTTTTTAATTACTTTACAAACTGGAGGTTTAATTTTAGATGCAGACACTTGGTACAGAATTGGTTTTGCCTATGATTCAAACACTGGAGAAACAATCTGGAAAACTCCAACTGTTTACACAGGATTGCCTGCAGCAAATTGGGCTGGTCCATTTATAGTTGATGAAGTTGATTTTATTACTACAACACCAACAACAAATGCTGCAGTTTCTGAAATAATTTATGATAATTTGACAGTTAAAGCTACTCCAGAAGAAGCTTTGTTGAATGTATCTGAAGTTATTGCAGAAGGAAGTTTCTCTGTTTATCCTAATCCAGCTAAAAATGTTCTTAACATTTCTAATACAATAAACGCAGTAGTTAACAATGTTGTATTAACGGATTTGAATGGTAGAGTTGTAAAATCTCAAAATTTAAATACAGTAGAAGGTCAAGTAAATATTAGTGATTTAGCTACTGGAATTTATATGATGAATGTAAACACTGATAAAGGAAGTATTACTAAAAAAATTATTAAAGAATAGTTTTTTCATCTAAATAAACTTAAAAAGACTAAGCATTGCTTAGTCTTTTTTGTTTTTTGAATTTCCCATCATTAGCAAAACAGCAACAACCAGTCCAATAACAACTAATGAAAAAATGCCAATCATTATTATTGTCCCATTGCCATGCGAATATAAAGGCAGAATTAAACTTTTCATAGGCTATTGATTTAGTAGTTCAAAATTATATTTATTACATGATTTTAAACATGATATTTATCACATTATAAAAATTTAGCTTTTAATTCAGGTGTTGGCATCATACAACTTTCTTTTTTTCCATACCATTTGTAACGATTTGTAGCAACAAAATCATAAAAATAATTTGAAACAACATTTGGAATTATTTTAAAGATAACCAATAAATTATAAAAGCCACCCAATGATGTTGCAATTTTTAAAGCAGCTTCGGCTTTATAATAATAAGCATTTCCTGGCTCATAAAGCAAAATGCTATCAATAGAATTTGTATTCACACCAATATGATTTAAAATTTTCTTTCCTAATTCAGATTGCAAAGCAACAAATCGAAAAACATCTTTTTTATCTTTTCTGATTATCAGTTGAACAGAAGCGTTGCATAAATTGCATACACCATCAAAAAGAATGATTTTTTTATCAATAGGCAATTCATTAATCTCCATGATTATCTAAATTTATTTATGAGTTGCTTGAACAAACTCCAGTTGTTCTATACTTACTTTTGAAGTAAATGTTCCATAGTTAACTACGGCTTTCTTTTTCTCAATTTTGTCCAAAGTTCCTATAGCTTTTCCATCAATCATTCGAACTCTATCGCCAACTTTTAAAACGACAGTAGGTTTAATTTCTACTTCTTTTTTCTTTTTCTTTTCCTCTATCTTTTTTTCCCTAATCTTTTCAACTTTTAAGGTTACTTCTTTGATGGTTTCTTTTTTTATAACTTCAGCAGCTTTCTTCTCTTTTAAAGTTGTCTTTTTTCGTTTAGAGTTTTCAATTTCTACCACTTTTAGAAACTCTCCAATCAATACTTTTTTGTCTTTATTATTAAAATATTTCTCTGAAATATCATCAATTTTTTGTCCTATATAAATCAAACGCTGATTGGCATCATACAACTCTTGATAACGTTCTAACTTGTCTTGAATCTTAACATTGATGCCTTCCATTTTTTTGCTCTCTTCACGCGCTTTGCTTTCTTCTTCTTTAAGATTTAAAGAAGTTTTTTCCAATTTTGAACGTTCTTTTTGTAAAGTAGCAATGGTTTTATCAAATCGCACTTTCCCTTTTTCTATTTTCTTTTTGGCACGATTGATTAATCCATAAGGAATACCATTTTTTTGGGCAACCTCAAAAGTAAACGAACTACCAGCTTGACCAAGAACTAATTTATACATTGGTTCCAATGATTTTTCATCAAAAAGCATATTAGCATTGGATGCAAAAGGCAATTCGTTGGCAAGGATTTTTAAATTTGAATAATGTGTGGTAATAATTCCAAAAGCTTCCCGATGATAAAATTCTTCTAAGAATGTTTCTGCTAAAGCACCACCAAGTTCAGGATCGGAACCAGTACCAAATTCGTCTATTAAAAATAACGTTTTTGCGTTGCATTTTTTTAAAAAGAAATTCATGTTTTTCAAGCGATAACTGTAGGTGCTCAAATGATTTTCTATCGATTGATTGTCGCCAATATCCGTTAGAATCCTATCGAAAAGAAAGGTTTCACTACGTTCATGAACTGGAATTAATATACCGCATTGAAGCATTAATTGAAGTAAACCAACTGTTTTTAGCGATATTGTTTTTCCGCCAGCATTTGGACCAGAAATTACAATAATCCTGTTTTCATTAGTTAATTCAATGGTTTGTGGATATGTTTTTTCTTTTTTTTCAAGATTGTTTAAATACAAAATAGGATGAAAAGCTTCTCTAAAAAAAAGTCTTTTGTTCTCATTTATAGTTGGTAGTAAACCATTTATTTTATTAGCGTATTTTGCTTTTGCTGAAATGACATCAATATCACTTAAGAAGTCTTGATATTGCCAAAGCAATTCCACATATGGTCTTATTTCGTTAGAAAGTTTCTTTAAAATTCTTGTTATTTCTTCTCGTTCTTCATATTCCAAGTTGCTCAATTCTCTTGAATAGCGTAATGTAGCTTCTGGTTCGATGTAAGCAATGCTTCCTGTTTTAGAACTTCCTAAAATAGAACCTTTTACTTTCTTTCGATACATGGCTAAAACCGCTAAAACTCTACGATTTTCTACAAAACTTTCTTTAATTTCATCTAAATATCCCAATGAATTGCACTGATTTAAGGCTTGTCCGAAACTTTGGTTTACTTTGCCTCTAACAACATTCATATCGCGACGTATATTGATTAAATCGGGTGATGCATTGTCTTTTATTTCGCCATATTTATCTACAACTTCATCTATTTTTTGAACAATGTATTTTGTAAATTCAACTTTGGTAGCTTTTTCGTTTAATTTTGGATAGTAATCATGAAACTTTTTAAAATACAACAACAATGTATTCACAGTTTCCGAAAGTGTGGCTATTTTTCTAAAACTACCAACTTCTAGAAAACTATCTTCAATGTTTAAAAACTTTAAATCATTGGATAGATTATCAAAGCCATGATTTGGAATAGCGTTGTTATTACTAAACGACGAAAGATATTCCGAAGTTTGGAGTAACGAATCCATTAAATCGTTTTTTTCTTTAATAGGTACTATTTCTAATGCCTTTTGCTTTCCAATTTCAGTGTTGCATCTATCGGAAATAGTCTGTAAAACTGTTGTGAATTCTAAGTCTTTAAGTGTTTTGTCCGTTATTGAAATCATAAATTGTATCTTGACACAAAGTTACAATGTTTTAAACTATTTATATTTGTAAAAAAACTAAAATGCAATTCAAATTACATCCTTCTTGGAACGTTAAAATTGGAAGTGAATTGGAGCAACCGTATTTCAAAAAATTAGCCACTTTTGTAACTAACGAATACCAATCACACATTTGTTTTCCCAATACAACCGAAGTTTTTGCCGCTTTTGATTATTGTTCGTTTGAAGATTGCAAGGTGGTTGTCATTGGTCAAGATCCGTATCATGGCATTGGTCAAGCGAATGGCTTGTGTTTTTCGGTGAATGATGGTGTTTCTTTTCCGCCGTCTTTGGTGAATATTTTCAAAGAAATAGAGGCTGATTTAGGTATTCCAATCCCAATTTGGGGAAATCTTGAACGATGGGCTAAACAAGGTGTTTTATTGCTAAATGCCACATTAACGGTTAGAAAAGGAGAAGCAGGAAGCCATCAAAAACATGGTTGGGAAACCTTTACCGATGCCATTATCCAAAAAATATCAGATAAAAAAGAAGGTGTTGTCTTTCTGCTTTGGGGTGGATTTGCACAAAAAAAAGGTGCTAAAATTGACCGAAATAAACATTTAGTTTTAGAATCGGGACATCCATCTCCGTTGAGTGCCAACCGTGGATTTTGGTTTGGAAACAAGCATTTTAGTAAAACAAACGATTATTTGATACAAACCAACAGAAAACCTATTGAGTGGTAATTAATTTACTGTAAAAATATAATAACCACTACTATCAATTCCTGAAACAGTGGAATTAATGTTCATCACTAAATTTTTTGGCTGACTTACTGAACGTAATTCAATCTTAGTAGTTGAAGAACTATTGTAACCAAAGCTCAAGCGGTAATTTCCAGCGCTAAGTAATGGAAAACCAACATTGTATTGATAGTTTTCAGTAGTTGCGTTATAGTTACATAAGGCATAAACATATGCGCCAATGGTGGCGTTTCCTTGGTTGATGTCTAATAAATTATTAGTAACTGTAACTACTTCCCAATCGGTATCGTTTATTTTTTTCTCAATTACATAAGAAAAGGCAAACTGTGTAGCACCATTAGTAGTTTGATATACATCCAACAAAGTAGCAGGATTGGCAGTGTCTGGCAAATATCTTGAAAAGTCAGCAGTTACATATATATAATCACCAATTGTATATGTTGGTTGCGTATTAATAGTTACTAAATTTGCAGCGTCCAAATAGACGTTGTTGTAAAAACCATCATCGTTGGTATCACAACTGTTGAAAAGAAATGAACTGCTAAAAAGAACGATATAGAATAACTTTTTCATAAATTTTATATTAAAAACGGTAACCTAAACTAAGCCCAACTCTTGATATTTTATCAGGACTTTTATAGGTGTTGGCGAAGTTATAACCAAAACCTACTAAAAGTTCCATTCCAAAACTATCAGTAAAATACATTTTATATCCTAAAGCACCACCAGCTCCAAAATCAGTATAAGTAGATGTTTCTGTTTTATGATATCCATTCAAGTTAGCATCTACTTTGTAAACAATTTCTTTATAATCACCACCATTGTAGGAACCAAAAACTTCGGCAAAATAATAAGTTTTTTTCCCTTTTGATAATGCATATCGCACATAGGGATTGAACTCATATCTTGGTAAATTGCTCACATATCCTTCTTCAAAATCTCTTTTTACTTTGGAGCTGCTATTGAAATTCACATTAAATCCAACAGAAAAATCATTGGCTAAAAAACGTTCATAACTAAAACTTGCTTTTGAAGACAAAATGGCTTGAAGAATATCAATGCGTATTTCGTTTTTTCGTGGATTTGGAGTGCTTTCTTGTGCGTTTGTAAGTGAGGAAAACAAAAGTAAAATAAGAATAATTTTTTTCATCTATCAAGGAATTTGATTTAGCGAATATACAAAATAACTTTAATATTTTTTTTTAGATATTAATCCAAAGTTAATGCACCAAGGATTTCTTCATTCATAAATGGCCCACCAGGATAATGAGCCGTATAGTCAAGATTGAGCCATATTTTTCCACGTTCATCTATGTGATAATGCAATACTTGACCTTTTGATTCTTGTGGGAATAATTCTTTTTTAATCAAATAATTTATGGCTTCCAAATCACTTTTTTTATCGCCAATATAGATTTCTGGATAAATATGTCCTTTAGTATGTATAAGTCTTGGAATGCCACCAATTGACTTTATACAAGCCGCCATAAAGATTGAATGGTCGTCACAATCACCAGAAAGATAGGGTAGTGTTTCGGTAGCTTTTGCAATATAATCACGTCCTTTTGGATCGCTAACATAGTTCCAATTGGTATTAATTTCTTTAAAAACGGCAAAGCATTGTATTAGCGTAAAATATTCATTGTATCCTTTTACTTTTTTGAAATATTTTGAAGTAGCTCTAATTGCAAAGTTTCTGATTTTTGGATTATCATATTCTACAGCTTTGATGATCTTATATTTATTCGGAAAAGGTAACAGTTTTGAAACTATCAAGTCTTGTGGATTTGGATTTTCTGACATTGCATAAATCATCGACCGATAATCTTCAAAAACACTAACAAAACCATAGCCGCCAAAAACAGTTCCATAAAGCAAAGTAACGAGATAAATGATTAAACTAATCAAGGTGATACGCCGCATGGCTTTTAATACAAAATGAAATATAGTAGTAATTAAAATAAACATTAAAATTCGATCCATTTGAAAAGGCCAATTGAAATCGATGAGTTTTTGGTGCGCAATAATAAAGACAGGAATGGTAAAAAGAATACTCAATATGAAAATAATAATTGAATCCCATGGACTTTTAATCCTGAGTTTTTCTTTTAGCGATTGATACTTAATGTCTTTTAATTTTACCATTGTGCTAAAAGCAAAAGCTACATGGCTTTTACTATTTCAGCAAAAGTACCTTTTTTATCAATAATTTTGAGGTCAAATAATTGATTTTGAATTTTGTTTAACACTTTTTCTTCTAATGGTTTTTGCGACCATTGGGTTAAACGCAACCATTGTTGTATATCTTCTAGTTTTTGATTGTATTTAGATGCCAAGGTTCTATCAATACTTGGAATATCTTTAAACTCTATAGTAGTGTTATTTATAATTTCTAAAATACGCGTAATGGTTTGTGGATGTTGGGCTAATACCTCATTTCGTACCGCAATCACAAAACACGGCCACGGCGTAGGACATTCACCTATCCGACGAAAAACCCCTTTGTCAACCAAAGGTTGCGTCATAAATCGTTCCCACATAAAATAGTCTGATGTTCCATTAGTCAAAGACTCAACTGCGCCATCAATGGTGTTTACCAATTCAAATTCTAATGAATCTGTTTCCCAATTGTTATTCTGCGCATAAACAATCGCCATCAAATGGGAACCTGAACCATAGCGCGAAATAGCTACTTTTTTATGTTCTAAGTCAGCAAGGGTTTGATATGGCGAAGTAGCAGCCACATGAATTCCCCATAGCAACGGACTGTTTACATAAACTTGTACTATCGAACTTGGGTTGCCACCCACAATATCTTTTACAATGCCTTCCGAAAGTATCACGGCCATATCCGTTTCTCCATCTCGAAGCATTTGACACATTTTTCCGGTACCTTCTGGCACATCAGTCCAGTTCAGATTGATACCTTCTGCTTCAAATTCGCCATTTTCAATGCATAAATGCCACGGCAAATTGAAATGTTCGGGTACACCAACGATATTTATGGTTTTCATTAGAGTTGTTTTTTATTTCGCTTTATAGGTTTGTGTTCTTCATTTGCCACCATTTCCAAAGCACTCCGCTTTCATCTGGATAGTCTTCCATAAAACTCATGCCACATCTACCTAAAACTTTATTTGAAGCGCCGTTTTGAGCATGAGTATAAGCATTAAGGTCGCTAACCTTCATTTGGTCAATTCCATAAGCCAACCAAAAATTGGTAGCTTCAGTTGCATAGCCTTTATTCCAGAATTTTGGATTCAAGCGATATCCATAATCATAAAAGTTAGTATTACCATTTTCCACATGGTCATCTACAAATTTTATACCTGTCCAGCCAATAAACTCGCCTGTTTCTTTGAGAATAGTGGCATATCTTCCAATAGAATGTTGGTTGTACTGACGATTCACATACTCGATAACCTTAATGCTTTCTGCAATATCCGTGCTGGGTTTTTGCCACAAATAGCGGTGCACTTCCGGATGACTATCCATAGCAAACATAGCTTCTGCATCCGAAAGTTCTAACGGTCTAAGTATCAATCGAGGTGTTTCCAAGAGTATGTTCATTTTTTCTTTTTTAATTTAGTTCCACACCAAGGACAGTATTTTATTTTAATAAATGAACTTCCACCATCATGGATGATAATACCAAAAGTATTTTTTTTAGGTGATGAATAAATGATATTATCAGGACAATCAAACACGTTTTTATGTTCAGTACATTTATATTCTAAATGGTATTTCATATTTGAGCAACAAATATCATTTTCCATAGCTAGTTAACCTTTAAATTTGAAATAACAACCCTATATCCATCAGGATCAAGCAGCATTTTTCCGTTAGTATTCCAATAGGGATTTTTTGCTTTAATGAAGGTAAGTTGGTGTGTTTTAATACGATTTACAATAGCATCATACTCTATTTCCGAAGTTGGATAAAAAACTAAAATATCGTCTTCGTCAAAAGTATGTTGCGCTATATCGGTACTTTGTGTAAATTCTAAATGCCAGTTATCATTGGGTTGCCCAATGAAAATGCCATCATACTCTTCATGATTTATAAAACTTCCAAGCTCTTGAAATCCTAAAATAGTTATATAAAAAGCTTTTATTGCTTCAAGATTGTTGGTGTGTCGTGCTACTCTAAAGGTCATACCACGAATTTATTCTGCCAATTTATTCAACGTATATTCAATCAATTCATCAACTGCTTTATACGGATCATCGCTAAATGTTCCGTTGGCTCTGTTGGCAATAATAGCGTTCATCGACAAACAATTGTGACCCAAAAGCTTGCCTAAACCATAGATAGCCGATGTTTCCATCTCTAAATTTGCCATTCTACGACCATTAAACTCAAAGCTATCCATTTTGTTATTCAATTCAAGGTCTTGAATTCCTAAACGCAATACGCGTCCTTGTGGACCATAAAAACCACCTGCTGTTCCAGTAATTCCTTTGTGAATTCTAGGGCTATCTATTTTTGATTTTAATACTTCCGAACACGCAATTACATACGGCGTTCCTTTTTTCAAATCCCAATTGGTGTGTTTGATAAATGCGTCTTCAATGTCTTTCTCGCAAATGTCATCAATCAAATAGGAGCGAAGCATGTTATCTAATCCTAATCCGTGAGTTCCCATCACAAAACTATCAACAGGAATATCGGCTTGCAACGAACCCGAAGTACCAATACGAACGATATTTAGTGAAGTAAGTTCTTCTTTAATCGTACGCGTTGTGAGGTCTATATTCACCAATGCATCTAATTCGTTCATAACAATGTCAATATTATCCGGACCAATTCCCGAAGATAATACAGTCATTCGTTTGCCTTTATAGATACCTGTTTGGGTTTTGAATTCTCTTTTTTGAGTTGAATATTCAATACTATCAAAGTGTTTTGTGATTTTTTCTACTCGATTTTGGTCACCTACAAAGATGATATCGTGTGCAATATGTTCTGGTTTTAAGTTTAAATGATAGACACTTCCGTCTGGATTTAATATTAATTCTGATGATTTAATCATGGTTTATAGTTTATAGTTTTCGGTTTATTGTTTATGGTTTAAAGGTAGCAAATTCTACTTAGTACTATATATTTCGTTCCTCGTACTTAAATATCATCCGCCAACACGTTTTGTTTTAAATCCTTTTTCTTTTAGGATGGTCATTATTTTATCGCGATAATCACCTTGAATAATGATGGCGCCGTCTTTAAAACTACCGCCAACACTAAGCTTTGTCTTAATTTCTTTGGCTAATAATTTAAAATCATCGTCACTGCCTTCATAGCCTTCAATGATGGTAGTGGCTTTTCCTTTTCGCTTTTCATATTTACAAATCATCGGTTCTTTTTGAACGTATAATTCGTGTTCGGTTTCCTCTATTTCTTCCATTTCGTTAGAAACCACATGGTTTGGGAATAGGTTTTTTAATTGTTCTTGTAAGTCCATAAGCTTTAAAAATAGCAATAAAGGAAAAATCCAAACCCCAATGCAATATTGAGATTTGGAGATTTCTATTTCAAAGATAAAGATTTATTTTTTGATAAGCCCTAATTCCACCAATCTTTCGTGTAAAAATTCACCCGCAGTGATGTCATCAAACGCCTTAGGATGCTCGGCATCGATACATTCTTCTAAACAATCTAGTTTCATATCACTTACTGGATGCATAAAAAATGGAATAGAATAACGAGAAGAACCCCATAATTCTCGAGCAGGATTTACCACTTGATGAATCGTAGATTTTAGTTTATTATTAGTATGTCTTGATAACATATCGCCCACATTAATCATCAATTCATCAGGTTCTGCCATCGCATCAATCCATTCGCCATCGTGGTTCATTACTTGCAACCCTTTTCCTTGCGCACCCATCAATAGCGTAATCAGGTTGATATCGCCATGAGCTGCCGCACGAACAGCGCCGTCTTTAGGCTCGTCTGTAATAGGTGGATAATGAATTGGACGTAAAATTGAGTTACCATCTTTAACGTATTTGTCAAAGTAAAACTCATCTAAACCGATGTATAAAGCCAAAGCTCTCAACACATAAACACCTGTTTTTTCAAGCATTTGATAAGCTTCTTTTCCTACGGTGTTGAAGTTAGCCAACTCATTTACCGTAACATTGTCGGGATAAGCACCTTCGTATTTGGAACCTTCCGACACATACTGTCCGAAATGCCAAAACTCTTTCAAATCGCCTGCCGAACGACCTTTGGCTGATTCTTTCCCGAAAGAAACATAGCCACGTTGTCCGCCAATGCCTGGAATTTCATATTTTTCTTTGGTTTCCAATGGAAGATTGAAAAAATTACGCACTTCGGCATATAGATTTTCAACCAACTGGTCATCTAGAAAGTGACCTTTTAATGCTACGAAGCCTATTTCTTCGTACGCTTTTCCGATTTCATTTACAAACTTTTGTTTACGTGCCGGCTCATCCGACAGGAAATCACGTAAGTCAACACTTGGAATTTGTTGCATACCTTTAAAACTATTTTGTTATTGAATTTTAGGGAAATTTTCCCTTTAAAAAGCGCAAAGATAAGGGTTTTTTAAGGATTTTTTGTTAAGAGAATGAGAAGATTATGCTTCAATTTCTGTTGCCTTTTTACTTTTTCTAATAGTGCTTAATTCCCAAATACCATAAAGAATCATGCATACTATTGCAGCAAAGAAAATAGATTTAATTTTTCTTTCGCCGTTATAAAACATTGTAAAAAAGATAATTACATTAAAAATTAAAGTAAAAAGTCCAGCGTAGACTTTAATATAATCAGGAATTTGCTTTTTAATTATTTCATAAACACTAATTAGAATTAATGATAAAACATATACAATTACTGCTCCAACAACTACATAACTTGGTATATCATGTTTGATTTCAAAGTTAAATGCCGCCGCTGCAAAAAGAATTATAAGAAATATTCTAAAAATTCTAAAACCAATATTTATTATTTTCATGTGGAGTAAAAATTGATAACTGCTGCTAATCTATTAAAAAAAAAACAAATACAATTCTAATTTTTTACATCACCCACCAGCCGTCTTTGCCATGACCACCATAGCCAGGCTAAACTTTTTTGAGTTCATGAGAGTAATATCATCAAAAAAAAGTTTAATTCTTTTTTATTTTATGAAATCTCCTCTATTACTTTTTAAATTGGATGAGGTTACTTTTGCAGTGTGTTTTTAGAAAGAAAATATATTTATTATGTGTTTTTTTATATTTTAATTTGATTCATCACGATTTGTATTCAGTAAACTTATCAAAATCAATATTTTACAATTTTTAAAAAAATTTAAAAACGGCAAAAAAAATCTTCAAAAAACGAATTGAAATATGTGTAATATGATTTACATTTGAGTTATTAATTATTAACTAATGTCATAAATTTATGAAGAAATTTTACTTTTTGTTTTTATTTGTTGCGGTATCTGCTTTTTCGCAACAAGGTAGCCTTTGTTCTGACCCAATCGTTATTGCTGCTTTACCGTTTTCTACGACAGACAATACGGCAAATTATGGTGATAATTATGATCCACCAACATCAACTCCAATAGCCTGTGGTGCTGGAACAGCTGGAAATTATTACTTATCAGGGAACGATGTAATCTATGCTTACACGCCAACAACTAGTGGTACGGTTAAGATAGAAATTCCTTCTTCTGTAGCATGGACTGGGCTTTTTGTTTTCAGTAGTTGTGCTGAAATTGGTGCTCCTCCTGTGGCTTGCAACTGTAGTTCGAGTTCTGGAAATCGCACAATCAACAACATGCCAGTAATGGCTGGACAAACGTATTATATTGTCATTTCATCTTGGGCATCGCCTCAAACCATTGCCTACACGTTGAATATCACAAGTACATCTTTGAATGATGCCGATTTTAGAAACACAAAAACGATTGAATTGTACCCAAATCCGGTGAGAAATGAATTGACAATTAATGCAGATTTAAGCATTAAATCGATAGCTGTTTTTAATATAAACGGACAACTCATGATGCAAAAATCGGTGAGTAACAATATTGTTTCGCTTTCCGAATTGGCAGTTGGTTATTATTTAGTGCAGTTAACGGATACTGAAGGTAACGTGTTTTCTAAGAAATTATTGAAATCAAATTAAAAAAATTGAACTCTATTTAAAAACTCCAACTTAGTAATTAAGTTGGAGTTTTTTTATAATTACTTGAATCAATAATTATAGAACAATATTTACTTAATGACAAATATATCATTTTCAGATTGATAGTTAGACCAATCAGTTGCAATTAGGGTGGAAAGGATTTTGATTAAAGTGCCAAATTCAAAAGGTTTTACCACGTAATGAGTTGCACCAAACCATTGACACTTGGAAACACTATCAGTATCTGAACTAGTAGAAAACATAATTGTAGGTAGATTTTTAGTAGCTGGTTCACTTTTTATTTCTTGAAGTATTTCAAAACCTGATTTACAAGGCATGTTTATATCTAAAAAAACAAGACAGTTAGAAGTCTTATTGTCTTTTAACTCGGCAACAAGTTCTATACCGCTGGTATATAAATGTAAGTATATTTCTTTATCAGAATCAATTTTTATTTTGGCTATAGCATCACTGAAAAATGACAAATCATCTTCATCATCGTCAGCATAATAAATAGTAATTGTATTCATGGTTTACGTTTGAATTAATGATGCGTAAATTTATTTCTATTTAAACGTAAACACTTGTTAATTTTTGGGTAAATTTTATTAATATTTATGATTTTAATCAGCTTTCTTGGTCAACTCTTGGATGGCTAGTCGTCGTTTTTCTTTTAGGTTTTTAAAATGAGTAGGATTAAAACCAGTTACTTTCTTAAACGCAGCAGAGAAAGCTGATAAGTTGTTGTAATTCAGTTTATGGGCAATCTCGGTAAAGGAAACATCATCAAAAATAATCATTTCTTTTGCTTTTTCCATCTTATAAGCAGTAATGAAATTGTTGATGGTCATCAGTTCAATTTCAGAAAAAAGGGTAGAGATATAGTTATAATCCTTCTTGATTTTTTTGGACAAATATTCAGAAGCGTTTACCTTAATTTCCTTTTCAGAATTGACATATTCGAGGCAATAGTTTTTTATTTGTTCGATTAAGATACCACCTTTGTTTTCTACAATTTCGAGACCAACGGTATTAATCGACTTTTCAAACTTTTTAAGAGTATTGTTACTAAGGTCTTCTTTGGTTTCTACTTCGCCAAGTGCCACTCGTGTTGGGTTGATATCTAAGTCTTCAAGTGCTTCTTTTACAAACACTTTGCAACTTTCGCAGGCCATGTTTCTAATGTAAATTTTCATACTATAAATTTACTCAAATATACATTTTTTACATTTTTAAAAATAATTTTATCAAACTATAATAAATATTATTCTTATCATTCAAAATTACTGTACAAAGCTATTTGTTTTTTATACTTTTGCATTGCTTTAAATAAATAGTAATGAATTTCGACAGAAGAGAATTATCCAATACACAGCTTTTAGATTTATACAAAAGTTTACTTAAACCTAGAATGATAGAAGAAAAAATGTTAATTCTATTACGACAAGGAAAAGTATCCAAATGGTTCTCTGGAATTGGACAAGAAGCCATATCCGTTGGGATAACTTCGGCTTTGGATGCTGACGAATACATCCTGCCAATGCATAGAAATTTGGGTGTTTTTACGGGTAGAGATATTCCGATGCACAAACTTTTTTCGCAGTGGCAAGGCAAGAAATCAGGATTTACCAAAGGAAGAGACCGCAGTTTTCACTTCGGTACTCAAGAGTATAAAATCATCGGTATGATATCGCACCTCGGTCCTCAAATGGGTGTTGCCGATGGAATAGCACTAGCAAACAAGTTGAAAAAAAACGGCAAAGTAACCGCAGTTTTTACGGGTGAAGGTGCTACCTCTGAAGGCGATTTTCATGAAGCTTTAAACATCGCTGCCGTATGGGATTTACCCGTGTTATTTGTTATCGAAAATAATGGTTATGGACTGTCAACACCTACCAACGAGCAATACCGTTGTGCTAATCTAGCCGATAAAGGCGTGGGCTATGGAATGGAAAGTCATATCATTGATGGTAATAATATATTAGATGTGTATGCTAAAATTTCGCTCCTAAAAGCATCGATGGTTGACAATCCGCGACCTGTGTTGTTGGAGTTTAAAACCTTTAGAATGCGTGGACACGAGGAAGCGAGTGGTACCAAATATGTTCCCCAAGAACTGATGGACGAATGGGCAATCAAAGATCCAATCTCAAATTATAGAGACTATTTAATGAGCATTGGCGTATTGTTTGAAGACGTAGATACCGATATAAAAGCCAAAATTAAAGCTGAAATCGATGAGAATTGGGCAATAACTCAAGCCGAACCCGACTTTACAGCCTTGCTAAGCGAAGAACTAAACGATGTGTATATGCCTTATGATTTTGAAGCATTTACGCCAAGTTCCACAACCGAAAACATCCGATTTATAGATGCGTTGTCTTCAAGTTTGAGCCAATCAATGGAGCGTCATCCCAATTTGGTCATCATGGGACAAGACGTAGCCGAATATGGTGGTGCGTTTAAAATCACCGATGGCTTTGTAGCTAAGTTTGGAAAAGACCGCGTGCGCAATACACCTATTTGTGAAAGTGCCGTGGTTTCTGCCGCTAATGGGTTGTCAATCAATGGTTATAAAGCCGTAATGGAAATGCAATTCGCTGATTTTGTCTCTTCAGGGTTCAATCCCGTGGTAAATTTATTAGCCAAACAACACTACCGTTGGGGCGAAAAAGCTGATGTGGTAATTCGCATGCCTTGCGGTGGTGGTACACAAGCAGGTCCTTTTCATTCACAAACCAATGAGGCTTGGTTTACCAAAACACCAGGATTAAAAGTGGTTTATCCAGCCTTTCCCTATGACGCAAAAGGAATGTTGAATACGGCAATCAATGACCCAAATCCGGTAATCTACTTTGAACACAAGCAGTTGTATAGGAGTATTCATCAAGAAGTGCCTACCAATTATTATACCATTCCTTTTGGAAAAGCAGCCTTGTTGCAAGAAGGAAATGATGTTACGGTAATCTCTTTCGGAGCTGGTATTCACTGGGCTTTGGATGCGCTAAACAAGCATCCAAACATAAAAGCCGATGTTCTCGATTTACGAAGTTTGCAACCATTGGATACAGAAGCTATTTTTGCTTCCGTAAAAAAGACCGGAAAGTGCATCATCCTTCAAGAAGACACCTTGTTTGGTGGAATATCTAGCGATATATCAGCTTTACTGATGGAAAACTGTTTTCAATATTTAGACGCGCCAGTACGCAGAGTTGGCAGTTTAGAAAGCCCGATACCGTTTGTAAAAACATTAGAAGATCAATATTTACCAAAAACAAGATTCGAAAAAGAGCTGTTGGAATTATTTAATTATTAATGATTACCATATTATATAACATAAAGCCGTATTACTCAATACGGTTTTTTGTTTTAGAGCATGTTTTGTTTATTCGTATAAATTCAGGCGGTCTTTTAATGTTTTGATGTCTGTATTGAGTTGGTTTATTTTTTCTAATAAGTCTAAAATGACTTCAATCCCTTCTTTATTTATGTTTAAATCGGTATGCAGTCGGATGATTTTTTCGACAGTAATAATTTGATTTTTATCTAAATAGCTAACTTCTTCATGTTTGATGGTCTGTAATAGTCCAAACTCTTCTAATTCCCAAATCAAACTAATGTCAATTTGACATTCTTGACAAAATACATCAACGATGATTAATTCTTGTGCTTCCATGGTTGTTATTTAGGGGTTAATTGGGATAATTTCTGAAATAATTCTTTTTCTTTTTCTGATAACTCCGTTGGAATTTTTACTATAAAAGTAACATATAAATCTCCAAAAGCACCTTCTTTTTTATATATAGGAAAGCCTTTTCCTTTGAGTCTTACTTTGGTTCCGTTTTGAGTACCAGCAGCTACTTTGAGTTTAAGTTTGGTTTGCTCAAAATCAGTAATGGTAATTTCACCACCTAAAACGGCTGTATATAAATTTAAATTTTCATTAATATACAAATCGTTTCCTACTCTTTTAAATGGCGTTGTATTTAGAATAGAAAAAGTAATATATAAATCACCATTTGGTCCATTGTTTGCACCTGGTGCGCCATAGCCATTTAATTTAATGGTTTGTTGGTCTTCAATACCTGCAGGAATTGTAATTCGGATACTTTTTCCGTTTACGTTAAATTCTTTTTTATGTGTTGTTGCAGCTTCTTTAATGTCAATTTCTAAAGAGGCTTGAATGTCTTGACCTCGATATTTTGGTTGGGTTCTTCTGCCACCACCAGCCTGATTGCCAAACATTGAAGAAAAGAAATCTGAAAAATCTTCACTATTATAATTGCCACTCTGATAGGATTGCTGTTGATTATTTTTTGAATACTGTTGTTGCTGAGTGTATTTTTCGTATTCTTCACCGCGTTCCCAATCTTTTCCATACTTATCATATTTCTTCCTTTTTTCGGGATTACTCAATACTTCGTTGGCTTCATTTAATTGTTGAAATTTGGCATGCGCTTCTTTATCATCCGGATTGATGTCGGGATGTAGTTTACGTGCTAGTTTTCGGTATGCTTTTTTAATTTCGTCTTCCGTAGCATTTTTTGAGATGCCTAAAACTTTATAATAATCTATAAATTCCATAAGCCATGACTATTTATCAATGTAAAGTTACTAAATTGAAAGTGGATTTATAGAGAAACAAACGCTAAATTAGAATAAAAATATGATTCTTTTTTTGAAAAACGAGTAATTAATAAACCATTTTTTTGGTAACACTCATACCATTGGTAAGTTGTATGGTAACTAATAGTACTTGATTTCTTTGTGATACTACAGCAGTATTCCATAAAGTAGTGTTGATGTTGTCAAAAGTATTCAGCATACGACCCAGTGCATCATAAATAGTAATCTTATTCATTTCCTCATTTCCAGAACTAATAAACAGTTGATTGTTGTTGGAATACAAAACAATCGAATTGCTATCAAAGGCGTTGTTATTTAATGCTTGTTCTCTAAATACAATTTCAAAACGATTGGGAAACAAACCTTCATTTGTAGAAAAGTTATAATTCCCATTGTTTAAATTGTTTGTAGTTTGCAATAAGTGGTCAATAAGAAAAACCGATTGATTATCCGATTCAAACAAACCGTCAAGATGGTCAATACCTATTGTAAAGTTTCCAGCAGCCGTTGATTTGAATAGTAATGGGAAAGTAGCTTCGTCATTAAAAGGCAATCCTTTTAATTGAATAGTATATTCGTCGTCATTGAGTAGCGAACTTAGGGCTGTTCCGTTGTCGTTAATATATTTTCCATCAATTTCAGTGTCAAAATCATTAGTAGCATTGGTCATGAAACCCACTAATATTTGATGAAAAAAGCCATCATTATTGGTAAGATTTAACCATATGCGATGCTTTTCAAGTTCTGTGTTGGTTCTGAAAAACTGGTTTTCGTTATTACCTTTTCTAATAGCATTGGTAAAAGAAACCGTTGGATTTCCAACATTTTTAGCTTGTACAAAGAAACCTTGGCCAACTTGAATTGTACCGTTAGGCGTTGGACTTGTTGGCGAAGTTGTAGTACCACCACCAAGGGTATATGTAGCATAAGCAGAACCAGCAGCATTATTTATCTTTCTCCAGAAGTATAAAGTCCCAAAAATAGAAGCAGTATTATTGGTGATAAAATCATCAGCGTCTATAGTTGATGGATAAGGATTTCCAATAATATTAAAGTTTTGCGTAGCCGACACGTAATCAATGTTTTTGGTAATAGTTCCGTTATTTAAAACACCACCGTTAAATTCCCCATTCCAAATAGTTGCAGTAGTTGGATGATTGTCGGGCATTCTGATTAGATACCCATTTCCAGTTTCGAACAATTGGCTTAATGGGTCAATAGTATAATATACATTTGTATCTGTATTGTAGCTATAAAAACGATTGTTTAATGTGCTTGGTGAGAAGTTTTTTAGGGTTTGTGCACTAACAATAGGCGAAGACCAGATGGTATAATCCAAACGCATTAACGGATTTGAATTTCTTCTAACTACTGCATTTCCAGTATTAACAGTGTTATTTACTTGAATTAAATTCGCATTGTTTTCTATCGTTAGATTAGCATTAGTTGCAATGTTTACACCGTTAGTAATTTCTAAATTTTTACCAGAGCTAACCGTTACTTGTGAAGTTCCAATTATGTCCAAAGAACACATTTTAATGTTTTCATTGATGTTGTAATTTCCATTAATAGTTGTAGCTACATTGTCCGAAGGTTTGCCATTTGACCACGAAGTGCCATTCCAGACGGTTGTTAATTGACCACATGTTGGAGGCGTTGTTGGTGATGAACAGATTTGTAAACTCCAGTTATTTAAAGAACCACCATCTCCAGAAGCACTATCTAGAACTCTTAAAGTCCATACGCCTTGTGAATTTTGACCGTTCAAAGCACTCAGTGATTGCGCAGGAATGACAAAGCCGCTAATGGTTGGAGTTGCACCACAAACCAAGGCAACACCTTGGTCGTCAAAAGTAGCATTAATATTATCGTTACTGCTACATTGTAATGCAACAAGTTGGATTTGAGTATTGTTTGGACTAATTAGAGTCACTGTTAAATCAGAAACCCATGTATGAGTAATATTTACAGACACATTAACATCAGATATTGAAACATTCTGATTGGTTGGAATAGTTAAAGTAGAGTTTACTGTGACATTTGCAGCAGTTGTTATTGTCAGCGGCACATTGACAGAATTGTAGGTGTTACAAATATTCTCTTTGGTTGTAAATCGATAGACTTCACTAAAAGCACCTGAACATCCTTGATTCTTTGGGAGTACTTTCCAAAAATAATTAGTCAATTCTGAAAGACCAGAAAGAGAATAAGTGGTTGTTGTTACATCTGAATTCACAATTATATTAGTAAAGTCTTCATCTGTGGCAACTTGTAAGGTATAAAGGGTTGCGGCAGAATTGGAAGACCAATTTAAATTTAAACTAGTTTCTTGGGCAAAGGCTAAATTTGAAGGAGCAACTAAGGTTTGAGTTGTAAAAACACCATTAAATATAGTCAAGAAGAATTCAACTGTTTTTGATGTAGAGCCAGAAGTTCCAGTAACTATCATTACATAATTTCCAGACGAAACATTTTGGGTATTTGAAATAGTCATGGTAACAGTTCCATAAGCAGAAATACTAGTAGGCGAAAAGGTAACAGTACTTCCAGTTGGCTGACCTGTTACGCTAAAGGAAGTATTAGCAGAAAATCCACCAAAAATTTTATAGTTTACATAAAATTCTGCAGTATTACCAGAACATATTTTTTTGTTTTGTTCACCTTCGACACCATTAAAGCTTACCGAAAATGTTGAGGTTGGATTGGTAATAGTAAAATTAGTATTTGAGATGTCATAAAAAATATGTTTATTTCCTTTAATCATAATTCTATTCGTTGTGCCAACATTGTTTGGTATGGTAACTACTTGACTTCCATCATTAGGAACTTCACTTGCCAATAAAATTGGATAGGTGTTTCCACCATCAGTAGATAAATAAATGTCAACCGAAGCACAGTTTATGCCGTTTGCCGTTGTTCCAGAAACATTCCAAGTAATCGTTCTATTAGAACCAACAGTCCAATTTACATTTGTATTTGGAACTGTAATTGCAAAAGGTCCAGCAGTTCCATTGACTGTAACAACCATAGCATCACTAGCCGTTTGTCCTGCACCAGCAAAATTATCTCTAGCTGTCAATACAAAGTTTAGAGTGCGAGCAATAGAACTTATAGCTTCAACAGTAATATCCAACCCTGTTGTTGTGGTTTGATTAGCAATAACTCTACTTAATGGAGGAAAATAACGTGTCGGAGAAGTAGTTGGTGAATAAGAACGCCAGTTTGGACCTATCGTTTTTGTTGCTGATGCCGCACTATTGGCAGCACTTTGGGTTGTTGCAGTGTCGTTTTGTTCCCAAGTATAGGTCAATGTATCGCCATTCCCGTCAGCTCCAGTTCCCGTTAATATAAAAGGTGTACTTTTCGGAATAGTATAATCTATGCCAGCATTTACTGTTGGTGTTATGTTTGTTAGAGTAACTCTATTTGGACAAGTTTTACCTACCATATTATCTTGTACTTGTTTTATAGAAGCATAAACGAAGTAATCGTCAGAATGGGCTTGAACATCGTAAGAAGTTATTCCTGCATATCCCATAATAGTAGAACCTGAACCAGGTTCAACGTTTACACCTGTACCTTCAATATTATGTGAAAAAGTATGATTTCCACCAAATTGATGTCCTAATTCATGCGCTACGTAATCAATATCAAAAGTATCGCCCATAGGAACTCCATTTGAAGGCGATGTAAAACCTCTTCCTTTAATACCATCTACACATACACAACCAATACAACCTGCGTTTCCACCGCCACCCGAAGCACCAAATAAATGACCTACATCATAAGTAGATTCTCCCAAAACTGAAGTTAATGTACTTTGTAATTCTCCATTCCATGCACCACCAGCACCTGTTGAGGCATTTGAATACGGATCAGTAGAAGCATTGTAATAAGCTACGTTTTGAGAATTTGTGGTAATGTTCATGTGTATTGAAAAATCTTTTTCAAAAACACCATTTACACGTGTCATAGTTGCATTATAAGCAGCCAAAACTAAACTCCATTGAGACGAATTGGTTGCGCCAAAATATGCTGCATATTCTGAAGTGGAAGAAAGTGCTAATCGGAATATTAATAATTCTCCTGCACCAGAACGGTTTGCATTATTAACATCAGTAGCTACTCTGTTTGCAAAAGAAGTATCTTCAGTGGAACAAGAAAATGGTAACTCTCCTTTATTGCGTTGCGATTCATAAACGGCATATGTAGTCAAATCATCTGAATATGGTTCAATAAATTCATTGTTCTTATTTCCTCTAAAAATCATAGCTTGCATTCCTTTTGGATCCAAACTTATTCTAACTTGTGCCGAAGTATCGTCAATTCCAATTCCTACATAAGAACGAATTTCAGGAAATGCATCTTGTAATTGTTTTTCAAAATTAGAAAATTCAAAAATTTTAAAACGCTCAGTTGTTCCTTTGCTATTAGGAATTTCAAGAATTACATTTGAATCATTAGCTTTTAACCTTTGTGGAGCATTTTGAAATTGATTTTTTAAGCTAGTACTATTTGTGCTAAAAAGTATAAAATTTTCAGGAAAATTAGAACGAGTGACATTTTTATTTGTTCTAATCGATTTTTTGTTTGTTAATGTCCAATTTGTATTCTGACTGAAAACAGAAAAACAAAATAGCAACGTTAATATTAGTAAATTTTTTCTCATTTAATTTGAATTTCTAGTCAAAACAACCTAATAAAAGGTCACTTTAACTGCATTTTTTAATTTTAAAATGTAATATACATTAATTTTTCCTGAGGTAGAAAGAAAAATTAATTTATTTTAAATTGAATAGTAATTAAAGAATAAAATTAAACATGCGTTTTAAACTTTTATGAATTTAAAATTATAAAGAATAACTTAGTAAATGTAATAATCTCGAAATTTAGTTTTCGAGTTTTTGTGTGTGATTGTTTTTTTAATTATGATGTAAACTAGCATGATAATCGGGACATGCAATGCAAAATATACTCCATGAAGACCTACTAGCGTTACGCAATTGCTATAAATAAAAGAAATACAATTTTATGTTTAATTCCGTTTATCAATATTTTCCATTTAACAATTCACCACCAATAGGAGATTTTGCTTCGATACTGAGTTTTTTCATCATTTCATAAGTGGTGCAAACTGCTGCTGAAGTCACAGGAATTCCGCATTCTGCCTGAATTAAGTCAATCGCTTCCAAAGATGGCATTTGTACACAAGCAGAAACGACTAAAACATCCACATCTTTCAAATCCAATTGCTTATAGATTTCTAGTAAATTCATTGGGTTTTGTGCAGCAACTTCTAGATTATCAGGAATTTCAAGTGCAATACTTTCTTTTACTTTAATGCCTTGATGCTCAATATAATCCACAACCATATCCGTTAAAGGTCGCATATACGGAGTGATTATTGAAATTTGTTTTGCACCTAAAACATTTAAACCATTTATTAATGCTCCAGCAGAAGTTACAATTGGAGTAGGGAAGTCGTTGGCAACCGTTTCTTGGTGTAGATTCACTTCTGAAACACAATGATAACCTCGACCCATACTCATAATAGCAACCAAACAAGCATAACCCATAACATCAACATGCGCATCAGAAAGTTCTTGAGCACATTTCAAACTCATGGCATCCATGGCTTCGAGTTCTTCTTTGGTTACTTTTTTCATTCGCATTCTACTGCTGTGAAACGTAAAACGTTCTGGCAAAATGGTTTCTCTAGCTCTAAAAATAGCTGGTATTTCGGTTTCCATCGTGACGTTTGATGATGGAACTATTTGGCCTATTCTGTATTTAAGCCTCCCCAACCCCTTCAAAGGAGTGACTTTTTGTGTTTCGTTTATCATTTTTTTTTTAAATCAAATTATTTTTTTTAAAAGCTAGTAATTCCCCCTTTGGGGGTTAGGGGGCTATTTCTTTAACTGTATTCACAATCGAGCCAATTCCTTCAACAGTACATTTTACAACATCACCGTCTTTTAACCATTCTTGAGGGTTTCTTCCTGCTCCAACTCCAGCTGGAGTTCCAGTGGCAATAATATCGCCAGCTTCCAAAGTAAAAACGGTACTTAAGTCTTCAATCAAATCGTTGATGTTGAATAACATTAATTTGGTATTGGAATTTTGTTTTTCAATACCGTTCACTGTTAATGATAAATTTAAATTATGTGGATTTTCAATTTCGTCCTTGGTGACTAAAATTGGTCCCATTGGTGCAAAAGTATCTTGTCCTTTTGAAACAATCCATTGTCCAGAACGACGACAATCTCTTGCTGAAATGTCATTGATTATAGTATATCCAAAAACATAATCCATTGCGTCTGCTTTAGAAACGTATTTCCCTTTTTTGCTAATCACTACAGCCAATTCAACTTCCCAATCCAATTGATTAGTTAATTTTCTATTCAATAGAATTTCAGTGTTTGTTGCTGTCACAGTTGTAGGTGGTTTTGAAAAAATAATGGGTTGTTGTGGTAATTCATTTGATGTGTCTAATGTTCTCGCGCTTTCAGCAACGTGTTCGGTATAATTCAAACCAATTCCGATGATGTTTTTTCGCGGTTTAGGAATAGGAGCAAGGAAGATTACTTCGCCTATTTCGTAAGCAATTTCATCTAATAATTTTTGGTCTGTTTCAGCAACCATGTCGTTTAATTCCTCGACCAATTCATAGCCCATATCGATTAATTCTAACATAGTTGATGGTAATGGAAAATTAGATATTTCACCGAAGTCTTCCATGTCGATTACTTGATTGTTGTGAAGGAATCCTAAGCGTGATTCTGTTTCGTTTGTTTTGTAAGTAAGTAGTTTCATTTTATTTGTTTAACCGCGAAGAACGCAAAGATTTACGCAAAGTTCGCAAAGTTTTTTATTGAATTTGATTTTAGAACATGTACTTTTCTTGCACTATAAAAGTTATTGTACTTGTTGATGTCCCTTATTATCTGTTAATTCCTTTTCTTGATACAAACCTAGTTTTTCTATTACAGGTAAATCATTAAACGAAAATAAACAGGCATCTTCATTTTCTGATGCATTATGATGTTCGTGCCAAGCCCAACTTGGAACACAGAAAATATCGCGTTCTTTCCATTCAAAACGTTTTCCGTTGATGATGGAATAGCCGCTTCCTTTGGCACATTGGTAAACAATTGAACCAGTATGTTTGTGTGCTTTTCCTTTGAATCCTGCGGGTAATAATTGCATACTTGCACCCATAGTTTGCATGACATGTCCGCCATTTAATGGATTGGAATACTGCATTATAATTCCATCTATTGGATTGATAGGTTTAACTTTTAATGTTTCTAATAAAGTTGGATACACTTCTTTCCATGAATATTTGAAAAGTGGCGAATAAGGTTTGTTCCAAGTTACATCTGCAGGTAGTAAACCAGCGCAACCATAAGCTAATGGAGAATAATTAATTTCTTGTTCCAATGGTTGTTTTCCATCATAAACTGCGTAGTCATTTGCTTCTAAAGCATTCACCAATGGAATATCCAAACCATCTTGCCAAATACACATTTTTCCGTTAGCATCAACTCCGTGTTCATGCCAAGTAGAATTGGGTGTTATCACAAAATCATTTACTTCAAACGTGATTTTATTGCCATTTACAACAGTATATCCGCCTTCGCCTTCCATGATGAAACGCAATGCCGAAGCTTTATGTCTGTGAGCCGAGGTGCTTTCGCCTGGACGTGTAACTTGAATTCCAGTATATAACCAGCCTACAGCAGCAGAAACATCTTTTCGTTTGTCGTTTACCAAGTAAACCACGCGTCTTCCTGCTTGCTCAGGAGTTACTAAATCGGATGATTTTACCACCAATTCTCGTAAATTGTCATATTTCCATAGCATTGGTACAGACGAACTTCTTGGTTCCCATGGTTCTATATCATTGGCAACCGTCCATAATGCACCAGCACCTAATTTTTCTAGTTCTTTGTAATAAGCAATTAATTCAGGTGAATCCTGAACTCTTGCTCTACCGTATTGATCGTCTGAATGGTTTTCGTTCATGTTTCTTTTTTTTTTTTTCATAACCCTAAAATAGTTTTGAGTATTGTCAGGGTTTATTATTTTGAGTAATTCAAAAGTTAAATTTATAATTTCTTTAAAATTAACCCGTTGGGATAATATTTTGATGAAAGCTACTGAAATCATAAGAGTGAAAAAACAACTTGTATTTTTTCAAAATAATGAAAATCAATACGTTAAGTGCTTAAAGCTAAACTAAATCTATGTCAAATATAGTAAAAAAATATTTAAGAGTTTTAAGTTCTTTGAATTGTGAATTACTATATAATTCAGCTATTTATATAAAGTTAAAAATATCTGATTTGTAGGTGTTTGTTGTTATTTTGACTTCTTAATGTATGTTTGATTTTATTTGTCACAGAGCATTCAATTAGTTTTTTTCTAAACTGTAAAAATCTACCTAAAAAACACTAAAGAAAAACAATAAAAAAGCTATACAAGTCAGAAGCCTATTTTTTAAAAAAAAAGTGAATAAGAATACAACTTTTTTTTCTAATTATAAGCTAATAGTTCATGAATAGAAAAAAGCATACTAAAACTTTTGAATTTGTAAAACTGAGGATAATTAGAGTTCTGATAATTGGGTTGAGAAACTAAAAAAAACTATCGGAAATTTTGAATTTTTTGCAGATAAAAATAAAAAAAATCTTTGTTAAAGTGAGAGCACTTCAACAAAGATTTGGTAGTTCCTGTAACATTGAAGTTCGTTACAGAAACAAAAACAAACATTTAGATTTTTTGTTTTTTATTTTTTAGAAGAAACACTAGCAGCACCATCTTTTACTTCTACTTTTGTTTTTTTATCTCCATCTTTGGTAGAAAAATCAACACCATCTTTACTAATACTTACTGAAGTACCATCGGTTTCTTCCTCAACTTCTTTTACAGGAGTTGCTTCTACTTGCTTTTCAATAACAACCGTTTTTTCAGTCGTTTTCTCAGTTTCTCCTTTACAAGATGCAATTAACATCATGACTACACTGGCTAAAATAAGGCTTACATTTTTCATACTATATTGGTTTTAATTTCTTTTGTAAAATTATACTAAACACCAAGACTTTAAATTACATGGTTTTTCTAATTGTTTATACAATTGCCATGATGAGTTTTTAATTTTAAAAGAAATCCAACGGCAGTAGCTACAAACCACCAAGCAAAAAAAAACCTAACAAGCTTTGACACTTATTAGGTTTTCAACATTAAAACACCCAACTATGAATACAATTAATTCTTAGAAGCAATAAAAGTATTTCCACCATCAATCAATCTAATAAATTCTGCTTTATAGCCTTCGTCATCGTTGGCCAATCCTTCTTTGGCAAGTTTCTTAATAGCTACTAATGATTTATTGCTTACCAGTTTCGAATCTCTTAAATTCAACCCAAACCAAGCTACTGCAGCCGTAAATTTATAATCATCCGATGCAGTATTCAACGATTTTGAAGCCGAAGCAATTGTACTCACCATCTCAATGCTCTTATCGCCATTTGGTTTTTTGTATCGGAATTTAATCGTTGCCAATTCATTTTGATAGTTTACGCCTTTGTTTTCCACTTTTGAATATTTCGTATCTTCAATTGGTTTAAAATAGTCACTTTTTACATTTACAGGAACAATTTCATACAATGCCGTTACTGTGTGTCCGCTACCCAATTCGCCAGCATCTATTTCATCATTCTTGAAGTCTTCTGGACGTAGTTTTCTATTTTCATAACCAATCAATCGGTAGGCTTGTACAAAGGTTGGGTTGAATTCAATCTGAATCTTCACATCTTTGGCAATGGCAAACATCGAACCTTTAAACTCTTTTCCTAAGAAACGATTGGCTTCTTGAATATTATCAATGTAGGCATAGTTTCCGTTACCTTTGTTAGCTAACGTTTCCATTTTGCTGTCTTTATAATTACCCATTCCGAATCCAAGACTGGTTAAAAATACGCCCGATTTGCGTTCTTCTTCTATCAAGCGTTGCATATCATTGTCAGACGATGCGCCTACGTTAAAATCGCCATCGGTTGCCAATACTACGCGGTTGTTGCCACCTTTGATGAAATGTTCTTTTGCAGTTTGGTATGCCAATTGAATTCCGGCACCCCCAGCGGTGCTTCCACCAGATTGCAATTTCTCTAACGCATCAATAATCGTCATTTTTTTATCGCCCGAAGTAGGAGGCAAGACCAATCCAGCTGCACCAGCATAGACCACAATGGCAACTCGGTCGTCTTTGCGCAACTGATTGACCAATACTTTCAACGATTCCTTTAGCAACGGCAATTTATTAGCAGCAAACATCGAACCCGAAACATCAATTAAGAAAACAAGGTTAGACGCAGGTAGTTTTGAGTCGTCAATGTTTTTGCCTTGCAAGCCAATGCGCACTAATTTGTTATTTGTATTCCACGGGCAATCGCTGTATTCGGAATTGATTGAAAATGGATGCTCGTTTGTTGGTTGTGGATACTTGTATTTAAAGAAGTTCATCATTTCCTCAATACGCACGGCATCTTTAGGCACTTTTTGTCCGTTGTTTATAAAACGGCGAATGTTGGTATAGGATGCGTTATCGACATCAATAGAAAAGGTAGAAAGCGGCGATGCTTTTGGACTTTCAAAAACGTTTTCTGCAAACGCTTCATAGTCTTCGTAATCGTTAGTAGCAGGAATAATGTCGGTTGTTCCAGTAACGCTTCTGCTTCCTCTAATTACTATTGCATTTGTATTGGATTGTGAAATAGACAACCCTTTAGCATACCCTTGCACTTGCTGACTCACCATTGATCGTGCTTTAGTATCCATAACAGCTTTACCAATATAACTATCATATTCAGATTCTTTTTTATCATCATAGGAAACTACGACAACTTCTTGAAGTGTTTGTGCGCTTTCAAGTTTCACGTTAATAGTTGTGCTGTTGCCAACCTTAACGGCTTTTGAGGTATAGCCAACATAACTAAAGACTAGTATTTCGCCTTTTGTGGCTTTGATGCTGTACTTTCCATCAAAGTCGGTTTGAGTGTTTCGTGTGGTGTTTTTTACTACTACGTTGGCTCCAGCTAATGGTCCTAAAGCATCCGAAACTACGCCTGTGATGGTTTTTTGTTGTGCCAAGCTTACGAAACATATAAGCATAGCAAGGACTGTTGAAAATGGTTTAAATTTTTTCATGATGTTGATTTTTAAAATGTTAGTAATCTTTTGCTACTTCTTTTTAGCAGCGGGTTTTCCCCCTTTTGTGGCAATGATGACGATACCTTTCTTTCCTTTTTCGCCATAAACTTCGGTTGCCTTTTCGTTCTGCAGTATCGAAAGGGTTTCAATGTTTTGTTGGTTTAAAGGTGCATAAGGACTGGTTGGGTTTGGTCCAAAAAGTTCTTTTTCGGTATATTCTACACCATTGATTATATATAATGGATCGGGAAGAAGAATGATGTTATCCACATCGTTTGGGTCTAGTTTTCCTAAGGTTTGTGTGTCTGATACTTTATCGTCAATAACTAAAAGAGGTGCTTCTTTTTTAGAAGTTTGTTTTGCTTCTTTGGCATCACCACTATAGTTTAAATAACCTTCATGTTGTCTTACGCCACGTACATTATCTTTTCGTTTAGCAATTCCATTATAACTATCATAACTATTGGCAACTGTTGCGGCTGGTTTTTGAAGTTCCATAAGGTCATCACTTTCTGCTACGGATTCGCTTTTTGAAACAATCATTTTAGGCATCATTCTTCTTAGCGTATCACGAACAACCACTTGGCTTTGGGTGTTGATTTGTTCTTTCAGAATCATTTCGGCGTTAGCGTTTATGGCTGGATTTTGTTTTTTTTCAACAGTTACTATGTCATTGTTTGTGGTGTTATCGGTAATGGTTTTTAGGGTGTCAATAACAACTACGTCATTGGTAGGAGTGATGTTGATTTTGTCTTCTTTTAGATATTGATAACCAATAGAAGCGACCAACAATACCGATGCTGCCACTGCTAGTTTTCTCCAAAAGGTATTTTCTTTGGTTAACAATTTGTTGTCGAGTTTGTTTTCTACACGATTCCAAACCTTGTCCTTGGCAGCAAATTCTTTTTGCTCTGCGCTGTTGGCGGCGGTTTTAAATTGTTCGAATATGTCGTCTTTGTTTTCCATTTTTGGCTGAATTTATTTCAGTATCACTTAGCGTTTTGATAATAGAACTTGTTGATGAGTTCCTTTAGTTTTGTTTTGGCTACATTCAATTGCGATTTGGATGTGCCTTCCGATATATTGAGCATCTCGGCTATCTCTTTGTGACCATATCCTTCGATGACAAAGAGGTTGAAGATGGTTTTGCATCCATCTGGGATGACTTCCAGTAGTTTTAACAAATCTTCTTCTTCCAGTTGGGTTGCTGATGCCGTTTCGGGATGCAGGTATATAGATGTGTCTTCGAGATAGAGGTTAAAATTGACGTTTCGTTTTAGATGTAACAAACATTGATTGACGGTTATTTTTCGTGCCCATGCTTCGAAGGCGTTGTTTTCTTTTAATTGGTCTATCTTGGTGAAGATGGTATAAAACGCATCAGCCAATACTTCTTCTATTTCTTCTTGTTTTTTTAAATACCGTTTGCAGGTGCGAAACAATTTTGGCGACATATAGTCATAAACTTGCCTTTGCGCATCGCGTTGTTTTTTTCGGCAGCCAACTATTTGTATTTCGTTAATCACAAAGGGTGTTTTTTATATAGAGCACAATTTAATGGAAAAGGTTGGGACGGGAATGATTTTTTTTAAAATTATTTTTAAGTGGGATTTATTGTTTTTGTTGTTCCTTTATGTTTACTAATGAAATAACCGCTTTTTTATAGAGAATAAAAAAAAGTGATTTGTCAAGATATTAATAGTAATAACTTTTTTTTAAAATTGGAAATTATTATTTTTAACCAAAACTAAAGACCAAATAGTTACATTAATTGAGAGATTCAAAATTGCGTCAAATGTTTTTTGAAGAAACAATATTCATAAATCAAAAAGGGAAATAGTATGAGAAAAATAATTGCAGCATTAAATATGACAATTGATGGTTTTTGTGACCATACCGCTGGAATACCTGATGAAAATATTCATCAGCATTATACTGAATTATTAGGTCAAGGAGATGCAATTCTATATGGCAGAACTACCTATCAATTAATGGAATTTTGGCAAACTGTGCTGGATAATCCTTCCGAAGAAAAATCGATGAATGACTTTGCTATGGCAATTGATAAAATTCCAAAAATAGTTTTCTCTCGTACCATAAAAAATGTAGAATGGAAAAGTGCCACAATTGCAAAACAGAACTTAAAAGAAGTAGTTTTAGAACTCAAGCAACTTCCAGGAAAAGCTATTTTTGTTGGTAGTCGCAGTTTAATTATACAGCTGATGAAACTGGGTTTGATTGATGAATTTCAACTTTGCATTCATCCAATGGTTGAAGGCAAGGGGTTGCCATTATTCGAAAACATTAACGACAGGATTATTTTTAAGCTCGTTAAGAATAAAATTTTTACGAATGGTGCCATAATTCTGTATTACCAACCAAAAAAGAATTCATGAATGCTTAAAGTAACAAAGGAATAACAATATTTTTTTTGAATTAGAAATAGATAAAAAAAGGCTAACCTCACAGCTAGCCTTTTTGATTAAACTACAAAACAATGTTTAACCCGAGTTTGAAGTTTCTTCCGCGTGTTGCATAGCCAACATTTTCTACAAATTCTTCGTTTAAAATATTAGTTGCTGCACCAAAAACGGTTAGACGATTTTTAATAAATTCGTGTTTTACTAAAAGGTTTACCAATTGGTAAGAACCTAGTTTGATTGGTAAAACGCTAAAAGTATTGGCGTCATAAAACGCATCGTTTCTGGCATCAAAGTATTGGTAACTAACGTTAAAAAGTGTTCTGCTTGATGGTTGGTACTCTAAACTAGCGTTGGCTTTGTGTTTTGGTATCAATCGATTTAGTACTTCATCTACTTGAGTGAAAGTATAGTTGGCGTTAATATGTAATTTTGGTAAAACAGCATAACTCAAAGAGCTTTCGACACCTTTGGCTTTGGTACTTCCATCCACATTTACATAAAAAGAGTCAAAGGTGACAGGATTGAAATAGAAATTGATGGCATCGTTTTGATCTCTATAAAATGCAACGGTGTTTAATTTTAGTTTTTTGTTCATCAATTCGGTTTCAAAACCTGCTTCGATGGTGGCATTTTTTTCGGGTGTTAATGTGTCATTTCCATATTCAGAATAGAGTTGGTATAAACTTGGCGTAACATAGGCAGTACTATATGATGCCAACATTTTAAATGGAAAACTAGTTTTAAAATTATAAGATGGATTGAAATTAAACACAAAATTATTGCCATAAGCACTGTGATGATTCAATCGTCCGCCAGTGTTAACATTTAGACCAAAGTTAGAGTTATAGACCAATGTAGTATAACCATCTACAATATTGAACTTGGTTAACTCTTTTTCGATAGTGCTAAAAGGTGTTTGGCTTTTCATGTCATTAAACTGATATGTAGCACCTAAAATAATTGCCAATTGGTTTGAAAAATTATATTTGTTATAACCATCTACCACTATACTTCTCGATTCATAAAGCGAATAATCAACGGTGTTACTGAAAGTGTTTAGCTCATCATAATCGCGCGTTATTTTTGTAAAACCTGAGTTTAAAACGAATTCGCCTTTGTTGTATTGGTACTTAGGTGCAAACCCAAAACGGATTTGTTCTGATTTGGTTTTGTTTATATCAGTATCATTAAAACCAGTGTTGTCAAAAGATAAATCGTAATCGTTTTTGATTCTGTCATAATTCCCAAAGAAATCTAACGTTAGTTTTTCGGTGGCTTTATATCCTAATTTTGCTAACACATTTTGTCTAGAGAAACGGTCGGTTTCATAGTCGGTATCCGAAGTTGGAGCAGCAATTTGTGACATGCCGTTGGTTTCGGTAGAATTCAAACCAGCAAAATAATTTACTTTCGAAACGGTTCCATTAACCGAAATACCTTGGTTAAATTCTTGACCGTTATAATGATGATTATCCGCAGTATTGTTTGAACCGATGTTCATATAGGCATTTCCTTCGATTTCTTTTTTGGAAGATTTTTTCAACGTAATGTTGATTACTCCTGTGGCTGCACCTGTACCGTAGAGCGTACTCGCAGCACCTTTCATAATCTCGATTCGTTCTACTTGTTCTACGGGAAGCAAACGCAAATCGTACTCAAAGCTAATGCCCGAAGCGTCGGTAACTGGAATGCCATCAATAAGAATTAAGATTTGGCGATTTTTTCCACCACGAATGTAATAGCCCAAGTTTTTTCCATTAGCCGATTGGTTTCCATTGATTTCAAGACCTGTTACCTGACTTAAAACCGTGGCCAAACTTTGACCTGACTTTTTTTCTAAATCGGCAGCCGAAATCACTTCGATAACTTTTCCTGATTTTTCTCTGTTTTGCGAAAATTTAGTGTCTGATACGACTACTTCTTTTAGTGCGTTTACCGCTAGCGAATCTTTTTCTTGCGCCAATGCACAAGAGGTTATCAATGCAAAGAATGCACTGATGCGAATTGTTTTTTTCATTTTTTAATTAAACAATAGTTTACTAATACTGGGAGAAAAGCATAGAATTTACCCATACCCAAACCTTTTTTCCCGAAAGTTTGTTACTCAATGAATATAGGCAGGTTTCCTGGCTTGCGTCTTGTTGTCGACCTTCTCATTCGCCGTGGCGAACAATGGTAATGTAGATGACAACAAGCTTGATAGCTTACAGTTGCGGGAACAGCTTTGGATTTGAACCAAATTCCCTTTTAATGTTTTTCACAAAAGTGAATAACAACCAAAATTCAGGTGCAAATGTAACTTAAATTATTAAAAACAAAAGTTTACTTTTGTGAAAACTTCATTTTATGAAATTCACATTCAAAATCATTTTAATACTAGCCATTCTTTTTTCTTTTGTTCAATGCAAAAAAGAAGTAAAGACGATAGAAAATGCAATTGTGTCCGATGAAATTCAGTATGCCAAAGGCTTTTCTCTCGAAAACTACGAAGGTTACTCGGTAGTTACTGTTAAAAACCCTTGGCCAAAAGCGACTAAAACCTATACTTATATTCTAAAAAAAGAAAACGGTGTTGTACCTGATAGTTTAAATACACACACAACCATTACTGTTCCTATAAAAAAGATTGTCGTTACTTCTACAACACATATTCCATCGTTGGAAATGCTTGAAGTAGAAAAAACTCTAGTTGGTTTTCCAAACTTAGATTATATTTCTTCCGAAAAAGTGCGTGCCTTAATTGATGAAAAGAAAATAAAAGAATTAGGAGCTAATCAAGCACTAAACATTGAAGTGCTGATTGATTTGCAACCCGATGTTATCATTGGATACGGCATCGACAACGATACAAAATCATTAGAGAATTTAGAAAATAGCGGTTTAAAAGTTTTATTAAATGGCGATTGGAATGAAGAAACACCATTGGGAAAAGCTGAATGGATTAAACTTTTCGGTGCCTTGTATGACAAACAAGATAAAGCGAAAAAACTATTTTCAATAATCGAAAAAGACTATCTAAACACGATTGAAATAGCCAAGTTAGATAGTGTTACTCCAACTATTTTGGCTGGTGATATGTTTCAAGACAAATGGTATTTACCAAAAGGAACCAGTTGGGGAAGTATTTTGTTGAAAGAAGCAAATGCTAATTATTTATGGGCAGATACTTCGGGAACTGGAAGCTTGTCACTTTCTTTTGAAACAGTATATGAAAAAGCAAAAGAGGCTGATTTTTGGATAACTTCTGGTCAGTTCTCAACTTTAAAAGAGATGATGGATGCCAATCCGCATTATGAGCAATTTGAAGCCTTCAAAAAAGGAAATGTCTATTCCTTTGCTGGAAAAAAAGGAAAAACAGGTGGTGTTCTCTATTATGAACTAGCGCCCAATAGACCCGATATGGTATTGAAAGATTTAGTAAAGATTTTGCATCCTGACTTATTACCAGGTTATGAACCTTTTTTCTTTGAAAAGATTAAGTAGTGAGAAGCTGGAAGAAAGAAGTTAGAGTTATATGAGTAAAAACCGAAATACATTATTATTTACTTCTTTGTCATTGGTGCTGCTATTGACCTTAGTCTTGAATATTTCTATCGGTCAAGTAACCATTCCGTTTAAAGAAGTATGTAAAAGTCTTTTTGGCTCTTCGGCAAGCAAAGAGACTTGGGAATATATCATCATCAATTATCGTTTACCCAAAGCCATTACGGCAATGTTGGTTGGTGTTTCGCTTTCTATCAGTGGTTTGTTAATGCAAACATTTTTCAGAAATCCATTGGCTGGACCATTTGTTTTAGGGTTGAGTTCAGGCTCTAGTTTAGGGGTTGCTTTTGTGGTTTTAGGAAGTAGTTTTTTGCCAATCTTCTTAACGGATTTTCTGCTTTCATCACATGGAATCATATTGGCTTCTTGCGCCGGGAGTTTTCTAGTATTACTGCTCATTTTTATTGTTTCCAAATATTTGCGTGATGTAATGTCCATCTTAATTGTTGGGTTAATGTTTAGTAGTTTTACTTCAGCCATTGTTAGTATTTTAACTTATTTTAGTACTGCAGCACAATTGCAAAAGTTCACCTTTTGGTCAATGGGAAGTTTAGGTAATTTGACTTGGGGGAATATTTCATTTTTAACGTTTGTTATTACTATTGGTTTGCTTATAAGTGTTTTTTCTCTGAAATCATTAGATGCATTATTACTCGGAGAAAACTATGCTAAAAGCATGGGATTGAATTTTAAGAGATTTAAAAACACCATCATCATTAGCACCAGTTTATTAACGGGAAGCATAACCGCTTTTGTTGGTCCGATTGCTTTTATCGGTTTGGCAGTTCCGCATTTAACAAAACTACTATTTCAAACCAGTAATCATAAAATATTATTTATAGGAACACTTTTAATTGGTGCAATAATTATGTTACTTTGTGATAGTATTTCGCAATTGCCTGGAATGGATTTTACACTACCAATCAATGCTATAACTTCGCTAGTTGGAGCACCGATTGTTATTTGGTTGATAATTAAAAAGAAAAATATTTTATAGATATGAAAACAATTTCACGAAACCTGATATTACTTTTAGTGCTTGTAAGTTTTAACAGCTGTAGCGAATTATTGGATTGTATTGTAAGAACTGAACCTGTTTTACCTAATAAAACTTTAGAAATTGCAACTGTTGGTAACAATTACAATCAATATATTATAGCCGAAGTTAAAAACGACTCTAATGATGATGCTTATTTTTATCATTTTAGTATCAATGGAGATTTGCCCGCTGGAATAAATTACAACATTAGCGACAGAAGAATAAGCTTTTATGGCGTTCCAACCAATCCTGGAACTTTTCGTTTTACTGTTCTACTAACCATTGATTATCCAAATGATTCATATTATGAAGATAACGATGGTATTTTTATTGACGACAATCGAATTTGTTTTGGTGATAAAAGAACATCTAAAACGTATGAAATTAAAGTTCAATGAGTGTAAATTCAAATGAAATTTTAATTACTAAACAATTAGCAGTTGGCTATTCTTCCAAAAAGAGAGCCAATGTCATTGCGAATAGCATTAATTTGACCTTACAAAAAGGAAAACTCATCACCTTAGTTGGCGCTAATGGTATTGGTAAATCTACTTTATTACGAACTTTAACCGGAATTCAAAAACCACTTTCGGGCAACGTTTTTCTGGAAGATAAAAACATTCAATCTTTAGATGATTTGACTTTAGCCAAAAACTTAAGCTTGGTTTTAACCGAAAAATTACCTCCAAGTAATTTGACTGTTTTTGAATTGGTGGCACTTGGAAGACAACCTTATACCAATTGGTTAGGAAAACTTTCAGAAAATGACTTGAAGATTATAAATGAAGTTATTGCCATTACGCAAATTGAAGAGTTACTCGAAAAAAAGCATTTTGAAGTCAGTGATGGTCAGTTGCAAAAAGTAATGATTGCTCGTGCTTTGGCACAAGATACGTCAATAATTATTTTAGACGAACCGACTACACATTTGGATTTATTGCACAAAGTATCGGTATTTAAACTCTTGAAAAAACTGTCACAAGAAACCAATAAATGCATATTATTTTCAACACACGATATTGATTTAGCAATACAACTTAGCGACGAAATGATTGTGATGACGCAAGAAAAAGTGTATCAAGACCAACCATGTAATTTGATTTCAAATGGAGTTTTTGAAACTTTATTTAAAGATGAAAAAATTTCGTTTGATGGAACAAAAGGGAAGTTTGTTATTTCAAATTAATTTGTCTTTTGGCTTCACCAACAACAAAAGCCACTGAATTAGCAATATTATAACTTCTAATCAAATTAGACATAGGAATCTTTAAATGATTTTCAAATTGGTCAAGCACTTCTTCTGATAAACCAATGCTTTCTTTACCAAAAACCAACCAATCGCCATCTTGAAATTCGGCTTCATAAATAGATTTATCAACACGTGAACTCATCAAAAACACTCTTGATTTGTCTTTAATTTGAGCAATCCATTCATCTACATTTTGATATTCAGTCAAATCTAAATGCACCCAATAATCCAAACCTGAACGCTTTAAATTAGTATCGGTTATATGAAAGCCTAGTGGATGAATTAAGTGTAAACGACTTTCGGTGCCAACGCAAAGACGACCAATGTTTCCAGTATTATTAGGGATTTCGGGTTGTACTAAAACGATGTTTAACATTTGATTATTCGGTTATTTGAAAAACTAGCCACTTCTAGAACTTCACCAGCTTTAAGTTGCAAATGTATTGTTCCTACTCGAATTCTTACCAATCGTAAAGTAGGAAATCCAACAGCGGCTGTCATTTTTCTAACTTGACGAAATTTGCCTTCGGTTAAAGTAATCGAAACCCAAGAAGTCGGTCCGTGACGTTCATCGCGAATTCGTCTTCCTTCGCCAATACAATCAGGAAGTTGGTTGATGATTTTTGCTTCGCATTTTTTGGTTGTATATCGAATGCCTTTAAAACCAATTTCTACTCCATTTTTCAATTGTTCGATAGCTTTATTCGTAATAACACCATCTACTTGAGCGTAATATTCTTTTTCAACCGTTTTGCTTCTAACGATTTCACTCATCATTCCGTCGGTTGTCAACAATAACAAACCTTCCGAGTCTTCATCCAAACGACCAATTGCCATTGTTCCTTCAGGAAAAGAATACAATTCACCAAGCAACTTTTTATGTCGCTTTTTTTCATAAATAAATTGACTCAAATAGCCGTGTGGTTTGTGAAATAGGAAATGGCGATGCATGAATAATTATTTGCAACAAAAATACAATTTTGAAATCCTACATTTCAATTTAATGTTTAAATTTACAAAAATCATAATTTTAGTATGTCAGATTCATTATTCATCATTATTGCTTTCATTATTGCGCTTACTATTGGAATTTATTTAGGAAAAATGCTTTTTTCTGCCAATTCTAAATCAGAAAAAGCATCATTAGAAGAAAAAACAAACGGTTTATTATCGCAAATCAATCAGTTGAAAGAGCAGTTTCAAAATGAACGTAACCAATTTGAAAAGCAATTGTTTGCATTAAATGCAGAAAAAGAAACTATCCGCAGTGAAAAAGAAGCCTTTGCTATTCAATTGTCTAAAAAAGAAACTGATTTTGAAAATCTTTGGGAACGAAATAAAGAACAAAAAGAAGAAGTAGAAAAATTGCAGGAGAAATTCACCAAAGAATTTGAAAATTTAGCCAATAAAATACTAGAAGAAAAAACTTCAAAGTTTACCGAACAAAACAAAGAAAACCTCAAGAATATTTTATCGCCATTGCAAGATAAAATTCAACTTTTTGAAAAGAAAGTAGAAGACACGCACAAAGAAAGTATTGATTATCACGCTGCTTTACGTCAACAAATACTTGGTTTGCGTGAAATGAACGAACAAATGAGCAAAGAAACGTTGAATTTAACCAAAGCATTGAAAGGCGACAGCAAAATGCAAGGAAATTGGGGCGAATTGATTTTGGAACGCGTTTTAGAAAAATCAGGATTAGAAAAAGGTCGTGAATACGAAGTGCAACAGAGTTTTACTACCGAAGATGGAAGCCGAGTTTTTCCTGATGTTGTCATCAATCTTCCGGATGGAAAGAAAATGGTGGTCGATTCAAAAGTGTCTTTAACCGCTTATGAAAAATATGTAAACGAAAGTGATGATGATGAAAAAGGAACACATTTAAAAGAACATATCAACTCCATAAAACGTCACGTAGAACAATTAGGTAACAAAAACTACCATGATTTATATCAAATGGAAAGTCCTGATTTTGTATTGCTTTTTATACCAATAGAATCGGCTTTTGCATTAGCATTGAATGAAGACAATTCTTTATACAATAAAGCTTTTGAAAAGAATATTGTAATCGTCACACCTTCTACACTTTTAGCAACTTTGCGAACTATTGATAGCATGTGGACGAATCAAAAACAACAAGAAAATGCTTTGGAGATTGCACGTCAAGCAGGAGCATTGTATGACAAGTTTGAAGGTTTTGTTAGCGATTTGGTGAAAATTGGAAAAAAAATGGACGAAGCCAAAACTGAATATCAAGGCGCAATGAACAAACTTGTAGATGGAAAAGGAAACTTGATAACGAGTGTTGAGAAATTGAAGAAAATGGGTGCCAAAGCGAAAAAAGCATTACCTGAAAACATACTAATTAGAGCCGAAAAAGATGAACAAGAACTTTAAAACTGTTGCAGAATCGCAAGTAACTCTATCGATGTTGATGTTGCCTTCCCATTCCAACTTTAGTGGAAAAATTCATGGAGGTTTTATATTGTCGCTTTTAGATCAAATAGCTTTTGCAAGTGCTTCAAAATTTTCGGGCAATTATTGCGTCACTGCTTCGGTAGATACTGTTGACTTTTTAGACCCAATTGAAGTTGGAGAATTAGTCTCTCTAAAAGCAAGTGTCAATTTTGTTGGAAGAACATCAATGATTGTAGGCATTCGTGTAGAAGCTGAAAATATTCAATCTGGAAAAGTAAAGCATTGTAATTCAAGTTATTTTACCATGGTTGCCAAAGATGATGCCGGTAAACCAACCCAAATTCCAGGATTACTTATTAAATCAAAACAAGAATACAGACGTTTTTTAAACGCTTTAAACCGCAAGAAAAAGCAAAAAGAAATAGATGATTACAAAGTACCGATTGATTATAACTCAGAACATCTGAAAAAAGAATTAAGTCAATACAATATTAGAATTGAAAATTTTATTTGATTCAGTATTTCATAAGTTTTTAAGTATAAAATTGTCATATATGCAACTGATGTTTGATTTTTGATTTTTTTGTTTATATTTGGAATACTTTTTAAAAAATACAATGAAGAAAATTTACTGTCTATTTATTGCCTTGTCAGCTCTTATTATTACTTTCTATGCTTGTTCAGACGATAACAATTACACTCCAATCAATACTTATCCAATTGCAACTGATGATACGGTTTCAAATAATTTAATAAATCCAGTTGTAATAGATGTATTATTAAATGATACTACTGGAGATGTTCCTGTTGCTTCAACTGTTTCTATAATTGGAGGAACAGACACCAATTCAAACGGAACTTTAGATAATTTAGTAGTTCCAAGTGAAGGGACTTGGTCTGTTAATGCAACTTCTGGAATGATAACTTTTACACCAGTACCAAACTATGTTGGAAACCCATCCCCAATTTCATATACCGTAAAAAACGCTCAAGGAAATGCTTCCAACGAAGCTACAGTAACTATAAATGCTACACCAATTGTAAGTGCAGATATAGAAAATATTCCATACGCCAATTTATCGGAGTATCATTTTTTTGTTGGAAATATCGCCAATCAAATTCCTTCATTAAATGTAATTCCTTATGCACCTGCGAGTACTTTGTTTACTGATTATGCTCAGAAAAAAAGATTTATTTGGATGCCTAATGGAGAAACGGCTACTTATGTAAACGATTATACCATATTAAATTTTCCAGTTGGAACTGTCTTGCTTAAAACGTTTTATTATACTACTATTCAGCCAGGAAATACAACCATGTTGATTGAAACCAGAGTAATGGTTAGAAAAAGCGATGGTTGGAAATTTTATGAATATTTATGGAACGATGCACAAACAGATGCAAGCTTAGTAACAACTGAGGATTTTGCAAATGGAAGTTTTAAATCCATTACTTTTTCAAAACCGAACAACGACATAGTAAATACAAATTATAGAATTCCATCAGACGGTGAGTGCTTAGCGTGTCACAAAATTAATGAAGTGCCTACGCCAATTGCTGTAAAACCTCAAAATCTTAATTTTAATTACGACTATACTACAGGAAGTATGAATCAATTGCAAAAACTAGTTACCCAAGGTTATCTTGATACCTATCCTTCAAATATTGTTTCAACGGTCGATTATCATGACACTTCACAACCATTAGGTTTGAGAGTACGTTCTTATTTAGATGCTAATTGTGCACATTGTCATCAAGATCAAGGACGATGTGATTATAGAAACATCCGTTTAACATTTAGACAATCAAGTGAAGATGCAAACATAGGAATTTGTTTAACCGCTGATGAAGAAGTAAGTCCAACATTACAAAAAATAATTTCTCCAGGAAACTATACCAAATCAATTATGCATTTTAGAATGAGTTCTAACGAAGAAAGTGAAAGAATGCCTTTATTAGGAAGAACTATTGTGCATGATGAAGGTGTAGCACTTTTGGAACAATGGATTAACTCCTTAAATCAATCTTGTGATTAATTTAGATACTATCAATACAATATTAAAAACCAATTTATGAAAAAAACAATACTTCTTTTAATTTTATTCTTCAGCACTTCAATGATAGTGGCACAATCGGATTGTGCCAGCGCAATAGCTGTTGCTTTAAACTCAACTACGACTGCGCCTCCATTTACCAATGAAAATGGAACTGTGCCACCTCTTTTGTGTGGATTGACAAATGGGAATAATGGTGTTCCCACAAAAGGGAAATGGTATAAATACACTCCAACCGAAAATTTAAACATTACTGTTTCAACTGTACTACCTCAAAATAACAATCCCGATACTAGATTATTTATATATTCCGGAACGTGCAACAGTTTAGTTTGTGTTGGCGCCAACGATGATTTTCCTGGCGGAGTAACATCAAAAGTATCTTTTTCTGCAACCAGTGGAGTTACATATTATATAGCATTTGATAACAGATATAGCCAAAGTGGTTTTGATTTTACAGTAATGGAATCTGCTCCACCACCCGTGGACAGACTTTCCTTTACTTCAACACCAGTGGCAGGAATTGCAGGAACATATAACAATTGTATAGTAGATATGAATGGTGATTATCTTGATGATATAGTATCAGCAGTTAATACAAACCAACTTGTCATTTCATACCAACTAGCCAACGGAAACTTTGCAACATCTACTTTTCCATTAATTAATACAGTTGTTTCTCCATCTTGGAGTATAGCAGCAGGCGATTTTGATAATAATGGTTTTAATGATTTAATGTATGGTTCGGGTAGTGGCGTTACCTTCTTAAAAGCAAATAACGATGGCTCAGCATACACAACCGATAGAAAAACACAATCTTTTTTAGTGCAAAGAACAAATTTTATAGACATTAATAATGATGGTTTGTTAGATGCTTTTGCATGTGACGATAATGCTCCAAACCGATTATACATAAATGATGGTGTAAATTTAAATCATACACAAGGTGGTATTGGTGATTTTGCATCGGGTGGAAATTATGCAACCAATTGGTTTGATTTTGATAATGATGGAGATTTAGATGTTTACATTGCAAAATGTGGTCAAGGTGGTTCTGGAGTAGGAGGAAATATTGACCAATTGTATAGAAATAATGGTGACGGAACATATACCAACATTGCTGCTGAAGCAAATATGGCAAACCCTGAACAAACATGGTCTGGTGCTGTTGGCGATTTCAATAATGATGGATGGATGGACGTTATAGTCGGAGTAAATTCATTATCCGATGGACATACAAATGTTAAAAGAAATAATGGTGATGGTACGTTTACTAGTGTTACAACTGGTTCTGGATACGATCTTGTTTCTTCAACGGGAAGAGAATACATTGCACAAGATTTTGACAATGATGGTTTTTTGGATGTATTAGGTGCTGGAAGTACAATCATGTTTGGTGATGGAAATTTTCATTTTACACCAAACCCAAACACCTATCCATTATCAGCAGTTGATAGACCTGTTGGCGACTTGAATAATGATGGGTTTTTAGATATTCAAAATGGTAATAATGTTCTTTTTAACAATGGAAATTCTAATAATTGGATAAATGTAAACTTGAGAGGTATTCAAAGTAATAGAAACGGAATTGGCGCAAGAGTTGAAATTTATGGTGCATGGGGAAAACAAATTAGAGATGTTCAAAGTGGTACTGGTTTTCAAAACATGAGCACAATAACCGCTCATTTTGGAATTGGTCAAGAAACAGAAATTACTCAAATAATTATAAAATGGCCGTCGGGAACTGTTGATACCATTCAAAACCCTACTAGCAACCAGTCGTTATTAGTAGTTGAAGGCTCTACACTAGCAATAGCCGATTTTAATAGTGCTGCCTTTAGTTTATACCCAAACCCAGCTAAGAAAATTTTAAATATAAATTCTAAAAATGGCGTTGCTTTCAAATCAGTAACAATATTTGATTTAAGTGGAAGAATTGTTCTTAAATCTGCTATCGAAAATGCAACTGTTAATGTTCAAACTTTAGCATCGGGAACCTATATTGCCTTGTTGCTTGATGAAAATGGAAAAAATTATTCCAGCAAATTTATAAAAGAATAGTAAAATCCAAGTATAAATTTAAGCTCTGTAAAAACTTACAGGGCTTTTTTTTTAGTGATTGATTCAACTTAAAAGAATAATTTTTAACTACTTAAAAAATATTTTATTATATTTGAGTTTATTTTTTGCCAATGAAAAGAAATTACTTATTGCTTTTATCGGTGTTTTTTAGTTTCCTATTCTCGTGTTCCAAAAGCGATGACGGAGAGGAATACGTTCCTGTTTCACCCGTTACAGTTGATTTGTCTCAAGTTCCCTATCCAAAATTATCCGATTACAAATTTTTTGAAGGCGATTTAAAAAATTTATCACCATCTTTAAACGTTTTACCCTACAAACCTGCAAGCTCTCTTTTTAGCGATTATGCTCATAAAAAAAGATTTGTTTGGATGCCAACTGGTAACAAGGCTACTTTCAATGGAGATGAAAATGCTTTAGAGTTGCCCGTTGGAGCTGCTTTGATTAAAAATTTTTTCTATGAAAATGTACAACCAAGCAATGATACAAAAATCATCGAAACAAGGTTGATGATAAGAAAAACAACAGGATGGATTTTTGCAAATTATGTTTGGAATGAAGAACAAACAGAAGCTTATTTTGATTTGAACGGAAGTACTGTTCCAATAGTATGGAAAGATGAAAACAATCAGATTAAAACAGTAGCTTATAGAATTCCTAATGAAGTACAATGCATCACTTGCCACAAAGCAAGAGCTACAGTTAATGGTGAATCAGTTACCGTTTATACTCCAATCGGCATCAAACCTCAAAATCTAAATTTTAATTATGATTTTGAAAATGAATCTAAAAATCAACTTTTAAAATGGAGAGAACAAGGTTATTTAGAAAGTGATTTTAATTTGCCAAGTGACGAAAATACTACTATTGATTATGAAGACACTTCTAAATCAATTGAACTCAGAGCACGCTCTTATGTCGATATTAATTGTTCACATTGTCATCAAAACGACAGACATTGCGATTATAGACCTATGCGCTTTGCTTTTTATGAAACAGGAAATGCAACAAATGGACTGACCAATATGGGTGTTTGTGTAAATACTAGCGATATTCAGGATTTTCCAGTACAATTAGACAAAGTGGTAACACCGCAAGATATTAATAGATCAATGTTGTTCTACCGTATTAATACAACAAATGAAAGCTACAGAATGCCATTGCACGGTAGAACATTAATACACACTGAAGGTGTTTTACTTATAAAAGATTGGATAAACTCATTACATAATTGTGAATAAAATTAATTAACCAAAAAACTATGAAATCAAGAAACGAAAACCTCAAAAAAAATCCTAGCTGGCTAATGCTTCAAATTAGCTTGGTATTAACTCTTTTTGCTTGGCAAAATAATTCTGCACAAAATACTTGTGCTACAGCTATTCCAATAAATGCTGGTTTATATACTATTGATGTTATTGATGGAACGAACATTCAAACAAGTTGCTCTACACCAAATCTAGCAGAATGGTATGTCTATACTCCAACTCAAAACTGGAATGTTACTATTACTTCCGATTTACCACAAAACATTTGTAAAGACACCAATTTTGAGGTTTATACAGGTAATTGTGGAGCACTAATTTGCTACACAGGTGATGATGATGGAGGTATTATCCAATGTAATTCTGGAGCCAATACAAACTCTTATTTATCAACTAAAACCTTTGAAGTAACAGCTGGTACAACCTATTACATCAACTGGAACAATCAATGGAATCAAACTGCTGGTTTCGATTTTCAATTAATTGAAACAGCTATAGTTCCCAATCCATGTAATACCGCTACAACAATTACTGCAGGAATAACAACAGTTGATGCAATTGATGTGCCTTCATTTACAACGGCTTGTTCCTCAGCTACTATGGCAAAATGGTACAAATATACACCTACTCAAAATTATCAAGTAACGGTAAGCTCAGACTTAGCTGAAAATATTTGTAAAGACACCAACTTTAGTATTTATACTGGTTCGTGCTCCTCATTAACTTGTATTGCTAGCGATGATAATTCAGGGATTATTGCTTGTAATTCGGGAAATACAAATTCATTTCTTTCTACAAAAACATTCATTGTAAATGCTGGAACAACGTATTATATCGTTTGGGATAATAAATGGAGTGCTACTGGTTTTAATTTTCAATTAACAGAAGCTGTAATTCCTCCACCAAGAATTACTTATGATTCTCAAACAATGACAACTACAACTAGTTCATACAATCTTTGTATAGTTGATATGAATGGTGACCATAAAGACGATTTAGTTGGAGTTAGTGGTAATAGTGTTAAAATACACTATCAAACTGATACACCTGGAAGTTTTGCTGTTGTTGATTTTACAGTGGCAGGAACAAGCTTTATGCCATCATGGAGTATGGCAGCTGGTGATTTTAACAAAGACGGTTACAACGACTTAGTATTAGGAAGCGGTAGCGGGCTTTCGTTATGGCGATCAAACAGTACAGGAACTGCCTATACAAATATAACGCCTGGTGAATACATCTTTTGTCAAAGAACCAATTTTGCAGATTTAAATAACGATGGAAACTTAGATATTTTCTCTTGCCACGATATTGCGCCTAATGTTTATTACTTGAATAATGGTGCTGGTGGTATGACCTATTACCAATCAAACACTACTGGTGGAGCCATGAATCTCGATGCAGGTGGTGGAAATTATGCAACACTATTTACCGATTTTGATAATGATGGAGATACCGATGTATTTATTTCAAAATGTTCGGGGCCACCATGTCAAATGTTTAGATACGATGGTGGAAATACATATACCAATGTTTCAGCAATGGCTGGAATTAGCATTACACCAATTCAAACGTGGTCTTCTGCCATAGCCGATTTTGATAATGATGGCGATATGGATATTATTATTACTGCAAGTGCCAATGCACACCACTATTTTAGAAACAACTTCGAAACTACAAATACTTTAAGTCAATTTACCGAAATTACTTTAGGTTCAGGATGGGATACTAACACTTCTACCAATATCGATAATATTGCTTACGATTTTGACAACGATGGTTTTGTTGATGTACTAGGTGGTGGAAACAAAATAATGTTCAACCAAGGTGACGGCACTTTTGCACCGACAAGCTATCCAATTAGTGTGGGCGCAGTTGGAGATTTAAATAACGATGGTTTTCTTGATATTCAAAATGGAAACACGATTCGATATGCTATTCCAAATGGAAATAACTGGCTTAAAGTTAGTTTAAACGGAATTCAAAGTAACAGCAACGGAATTGGTGCAAGAATAGAAATCTATGGTGCTTGGGGAAAACAGATTAGAGATATTCGTAGTGGTGAAGGTTTTAAATACATGAGTTCGCTTAACGGACATTTCGGATTGGGAACAGCAACCTCCATTGACCAAGTAGTGGTAAAATGGCCTTCTGGAATAGTAGATACTTATTACAATGTGCCAATCAACACTACGCTAAACACGGTAGAAGGTTCAACACTTTCTGTTAACAATAATGCAAATACTACTTTTAAAGTATATCCAAATCCTGCACAAAATATAATTTCAATTCAACAAAGTGCTACTGCTGTAGCATCATTGGCCAAAGCTGAAATTTATGATTTAAACGGCAGACTAATTCTTGAAAAAGAAATGAATAACGAACAAACTATTTCGGTACAAAGTTTAGCAACAGGAACCTACATTCTTTTACTTGTAGATTCAAATGCTAACCGATATACTCAAAAGATTATTAAAGAATAACCCAACCAAATTTTTGCTAAAACGCCTTGATATTTTATCAAGGCGTTTTTGTTTAATGTAGTTTATTTTTTAAAATATCTTCCGAGAAATCTTATTGACGTGCTTTTTCTATAATGGTGCTTAAAGCATTTTTAAGTTTTTCAACAGCCCCCGAAACTGCTTTTTCAATAGTATCGGATTGATTGGTAACCGCAATGGGTTTTCTGCCTTCAAGTCTTGCTTCCAATAAGCATTGTTTGTCATCTCCGCGTTCTTTCCTTCCGTTTTCGTCAGATAAGTGTACTTCTATTCTTGTAATTTGCGATTGAAATCTATCGAGTTCTTCTGAAATTAAAGTTGTAAAAAAAGCTTCGTTTCTTTCGTTGCCACTAATGGTTTTGTCAGTGTTAAATTGAATTTTCATCTATCAATGTTTTATAGGTTCATATCCTATAAAGATACGAAAAAACTATCTTATCTGAATTATACAATCCAATGTATTACTTACATAAATTAGTACATAACACCATTTCCACAAATTAATTATATTTGCATAAACTCATAACTCAAAATTCAAAAATGACTTTAATAAAATCAATATCAGGAATACGAGGAACTATAGGCGGAACAGTAGGCGAGAACCTAACACCCGTTGATGCCGTAAAATTTGCCGCAGCCTACGGAACCTTTCTAAAGAAAAACTCCAATAAAACAAAACTTAAAGTAGTTATCGGTCGTGATGCGCGTATTTCGGGACCAATGATTCACAATTTGGTGCAAAATACGCTACTTGGTTTGGGTATCGATGTCATCGATTTAGGATTATCTACTACGCCAACCGTAGAAATTGCTGTGCCCATGGAAGGTGCCGATGGCGGTATCATTCTAACGGCTTCGCACAATCCAAAACAATGGAATGCCTTGAAGTTGTTGAATGAAAAAGGCGAATTCCTTAGTGGTGCCGATGGCGAACAAATACTAGAAATTGCCGAAAGCGAAAGTTTCAACTTTTCAGAAGTAGATGATTTGGGCGAAGTAGTTATAAACGATGCCTATATGGACATTCACATTGATGAGGTGCTCAACATGGCATTGGTAGATGTAGAAGCCGTAAAAAAACGCAAGTTTAAAGTCGTGGTAGATGCTGTTAATTCCTCAGGAGGCATCATCATTCCAAGACTGTTGGATTTGATGGGTGTAGAGTGCATAAAACTATACTGCGAACCTAACGGACATTTTCCGCACAACCCAGAACCGTTGAAAGAACATCTTGGTGATATTTGCAAACTAGTGGTAGAAGAAAAAGCCGATTTTGGTATTGTGGTTGACCCCGATGTGGACCGTTTGGCATTCATCTCTAACGATGGCGAAATGTTTGGCGAAGAATATACCTTGGTAGCCATTGCCGATTATGTATTGAGCAAAACTCCGGGTAACACCGTGTCCAACATGAGTTCGTCTCGTGCTTTGCGCGACATTACCAACAAACACAACGGAAATTACCATGCCAGTGCAGTAGGCGAGGTAAACGTGGTAACGCTAATGAAAGAAACCAACGCCATCATTGGTGGCGAAGGAAACGGCGGTATCATTTATCCAGAAAGTCATTATGGACGCGATAGTATCGTAGGAGCAGCTTTGTTTCTAACCCACATGGCAAACCTTGACATGACGGTTGCCGAACTAAGAGCAAGCTATCCGCAATACTACATGAGTAAAAACAAAATTGAGCTTACACCACAAATTGATGTGGATGCCGTAATGCAAAAGATTGCCACCAAATACAAATCCGAAGACATCACTACTATTGATGGTGTAAAAATTGATTTCCCAACCGAGTGGGTACACTTGCGCAAATCGAATACCGAACCAATTATTCGTATTTACACCGAAGCACCAACACAAGCCGAAGCCGATGTTTTGGCAGTACGTTTTGTGAAAGAGTTGAAGGAACTAGCAGGAGTTTAGGAGAAGAAAATAGAAAAAAGAGAATAGATAATAGATAAGGAAGCTTTAGGGCTTCCTTTTTCTTGTACTTTTCTTTGTTGGCACGGATTAGAAATCTGCGGTAGCGACCGAGGGACATATCCACGCGGTCGGGGCTGTTATGGGCAGTTTATTTTGGTATTCCTTTGCGCTCTCCATTATTCATCCATTTACTAATCCTTTCGATAAAGTTCCAAACATCATCATTCGTTGGCTTAACATAACTAGAAGATGAAGGATTTGAACCCATTTTTAAGAAGATTTCCGATAACCAAACAGATTTGTGTGCTTTAACTCCAAGATTAGAAAGCCAATGCTCAACTTCACCTTTACGAACTGTGAAAAAACCATATTCTTCAAGTTGATTGAATAAATTGTTTGCCGCTTCTTTCTCAGAATCAGGCAAAGCTTCAATACCTCCATCGCTCTTCATATCTTTTTTTAAAGCAGTAAATTTATTTTTTATTAAACTTCGAGTTTGTCCAAGAGGTTGGTGGCTAATCTCTGGAATAAAGGATGCTTTTAAAGAATTCGTCCAATTACTACCTTCGTTTTTTAATATATCTATATCATAAATTCCTACTGTTGGAATTCCCATTTCGCGTAGCGGTTTAACAATTTTCCAAATTGTATCCTTTCCAACAGCATTTAAAAATAAGCAATCGTGTATTGCATTATCTGGTTGAAATTGTATCAATCGTTCATTAATTTCTTGGTAAAATGCTCTATCAGAATCTCCTTCAGTTACCACAATATATTTATAGAATAACGCATTTAATACGCCTGTTGAACGCAAAAGAGGATCACGCATTAAAGCCTCAATTTTTTTATTATTTAAAAGCCTAGCAGTTCCTATTTCGTTCTGATATGTTAATCTGACGACGTTCACCATCGCTCCACTTTGAATACATCCCATTAAAAAATTTGCACTATGTGTTGAAACAAAAAGTCTTTTATATTCATTTCGTGCGGAATAAGAAATTTCTCTTCCTAATTTATATGATAATGAAGGATGTAAAAATGCTTCCGGTTCATCAAGTATAGTAACTTTAGGGTTTCCCGCTATTATAGAAGTGATAATTCCTGTAAAAGCTTTTACACCATCACTAAAATCTTTTATTTCAACTGCTGAATTGTGAAAATCAACAGATTCTTTGTGGAGACCTCTTTCTTCGTGGTGATTTTCGGGAGCTACTTTTGAAAGGCGTATTCTCAAATTACCACCGTTAGTAGGGTCTATGACAAAATATAAATTAAAAGCGTCATAAATAATTCGACGAACTTCCAATCTTTTTTCATCATCTTGAAATAGAGTTGCTAATTCATTGGTAGGATTTTTTTGCATATCTCCCAATGGTTTATTTTTAATAAGAGTTATACGATTTAATGCATCAAGTTTTAGAGTTTTTCCACTTAAATAATATACACAAAATTCATCCTTGCGGGAATTAGGTGTTTGGAGAAATTGCGCGGGAGAAGTCGCTGGAATTTGGTTTCTATTTTTTCCAAACAATATGTGACCTACTCGCAAATGTTCATTTTCTTCAGGTTCTAAGGTATTTGCGGCAATTTCATTTTCTAAATATTCATTTTCAATTGGAAAAAAAGATATTTCATCAATTAACTTAAAAGCACTACTAACACTTCCTTTTTTACAAAACTCTTGTATTTCAGTAAGTATTTTACTTTTTCCTGAATTATTTGGACCCACAAAAATTGTAACTGGTGTTGTTTCAATTTCAAGTTTTTCACCCTCGGTATGTGAACCAATTTTTAACTTAAGTTTTTTTATCATCTAGTGTTTTTTAAATTGCCCATAACTTATATATAGTCGCTATAAACTTTCGCCTATACACCCAAAATCGGGTAGATTTTTTAAAGTTTACTTCTTTTTATATTTCAAAAATAACCAAAAAACCAATTCAGTTAACAAATTGCCTTCAATTTCTTAAAAATTATTCCTACTCTTAGGTTCTTGGCGTGTTGGGTAAGGTTTTGGAGCTGAGTAGGGTATAAAGCGTTGCTTTTACTTGGCAGGGATTATTTTTGGTCAAAAGTGGTCCCAATTGAATGGAAAAGGGACAATTTTATGTCCATTGTTGTCCCAAAATGATAAATCAGGGACAATTTTTGTACAATCGTGGACAATTTTCGGTCTGGATTCGTCCCTAAATGAAGCTCCGTGGACAATTTTTGGTCATCTTGGGACGATTTTTGTTTTTTTTGAACCCTTTTTGGGCATCAAAAATCCCAAAATGATGGTTTTTGGAGCACTTTTGGTCATTTTTTGTCCTAAGCAGGTCATTTACGGATTACTCTCGGTCCGAATTCGTCCCTAGTCGGTCCTGATTTGTCCCTAAATGGTTGCTCATGGACAATTTTTAGTCATCTTGGGACTGCTTTTGGTCATCTTGGGACGACTTTTGGCATTTTGGGTCGGTTTCCAGAGCATCTAGGTCTGGATTCTGACCCAAACTGTTAAATTTTCACTATTTTGATGTTTTTTTTACTTTTTCATACAATATTCGATTTACTTTTTACGTTAATATTAGGAAGCAGGAAAAAAACATTTTCTGTATTGTAATAGTAACTAAATTTATAAAAGGATGAAAAAGCCATTCTGTAAATTGAATTTCAGGCAGTTTTCTGCCACGGGTTTAGATACCTTCACCCAGTTGGTGTTGATTGGTATTTATCAAAATGCTCCTGTTTTTGCAACGCCACCAATTGTGGAAGCAGCATTGAGAACATTGTATGACAAATTTGTCATTGCTTACGCTGATTTTGACAAATATGGGATTACCAAAAAAACGACTTACCTCACTGCCAAAGACGAATTGCTTGAAGCTTTAAACACTTTGGCGGTGTATGTAGATTCGGTATCAATGGGTAATGTTTCTATCATTGCTTTAAGTGGTTTTGAACCGTCAAAAGAAACGGATGAACCTTCAAAACCGTTAGCTAAGATTGACAATTTTTCGGTGAAACGTTCTGAAAACTCGGGACAGTTATTGGTTACCATAGGCGCCATATTAAATTATGGGCGTTTGTCTTATGGATGTTTTTGTGTTGAAGGTCAAGCTCTAGAAAATTTTTCGATGGAAGATGGTCTATTAAAGATTCCAGCGGGTTCGCCAACGGTTTTTATTGATTACAATAAATCTCGTCAAAAAGTAATTAAAGGGGTAACGCCTGGTAAATTGTATTTTATTTATGTATTTGCTAACAATTCGGTTAGCGTATCACCATTGAGTGATTACCGCCAAATTATGGCTACTTAGTTTTTATTTCCGTTTTTTGTAAAAACCTTTTGGATCGCGACCGAGAGGTTTTTTTTGTGTCTGTTGGTAAAACAATTCCATAAAAAATGCCCCAAATAGTGTCTAACTTTTTGGGTGCAGTCAAGAACAGAAAGGTTTTTTGGTAGTTTAATTAAAAATTAAAAACTCATTTTATACGTAAGACCAGCTGTAAAAGCACGCGTTAAACCATCAGGTCGTTCTTTTCTCACCAGAAAAGGTGTGGCTAAAGAAAGTTCTAATGAATTGTTCGCATTCAATTGATAGGCTGTAATCAAATTTCCGTTAATAGTCAAACCATCCGAACCTTTAATGTTTTCTCTGCTGCCTAAACTATTTTGAAAAGTATCTTCGCCTAAGTGATAAATGAACAATACATTGGGTTTAAAGCTCCATTTGGTAGTAACATAGGTATAAGTAGTTCTGAATAATGCATCTGGTTTTCTTTCAAATAAATTGGTAGAAACAAAATCAGTGGAAACCAAAGGATTTGCAAAATAAGAATTCTTATTGTTGTTGCCAATTGGCAGTTGCAAACCAGCATTAAAATCCCATTTAGCCATGTGGTAATTAGTACCAACAATTAAATCATACGTTCCTAAACTGGCTTGATAATCCATCGGTAAAGGAAAACCATCACTTTTAGCATCGGCACTTGTAAACGGAATTTTAAAACCAACCAATGCACTCCATTGTTTTTGGTCTTTTTCGGCAAATTTGTAGTTACCAATTAGGTAAGCATCACCCAGTTGACTATTAGAAACATTATTTCCAGAGGCACTAAAATAAGTTACTTTAACACTCATGGCTAACGATTTTGAAAACTCTCGCGAGTAAGTAGCATAGCCAGTAACCGAAGTAACATCACCATCACCAACACCATACACAGCACCTAATTCAATCAAATTTTTTGTGCTTTTTTCGGTAACAAAACTGTTGCCAATAGAGCAAATGCCAGCATCGCTACAACCTTGCGCATTTGAAGTTTGAACACCAATAGTTAATAAGAGTAAGGATAGGAATAATTTTTTCATATGTTTTTTGTTTTGCAATTTTATCAAAGTTACTGATTTAAAAAGGAATAATTTGTCGGCTAGCTTACATTTAGGTAAAAAATACCGACAAACAACATTGAGAAGTATTTTTATCGAGTATTAAAGTTAGTTATCGATTTAATGATGCAGAGATGTTGGTTTCCAATACTTTTACATTGTAATCAGAAATGATTTAGCAACCGAAAGTACATTACTTAAACATAAAACGTCAAAAATCAAATTCAAACTTAGTTTGAGAAACCACTTCCAATAGAAGTGGTTTTTTTTATTTTATGATTTTTACCAATTTCAAAGCTTTTTCAATCACTTGATTGATTTCTACAGAAAGATTGGTTTTATAAGTTAAGAATACATAAACCAAAGTAACCAAAATGGATTTTAATATGATGCTGAGAATGGGATGAAACGGAAAATCCCAATAGTAGAAAAGAAAGAAACACAACAGACCAATTGCAAACGAGTATATGTTTTTTGGTGTGAAAGGGAAAAGTTTCATTTTGAACACTACAAACAACAATTTTGCCAAACTATATAAGGTTATCGAAATCAACGTTGCCATGGCGGCACCATTAATACCAAATTGTGGAATGAAAATCATGTTGAGGGTAATGGCAAAGAAAGCCAGCAATAATCCAAGAAACAAAACGGCTTTGTAATATTTGGAATTAAAGATAATGGCGTTGTTATTACCAAGAATCAAATCGAAATATTTAGACAAACCAATGACAAAAACCACAAAAATTCCTTCGCGATAACTAGGTGGCAAGAAAGAATAGATTTGGTTGAGGTTTACCAATATGCCTACAAATACTAATCCTCCAACAATTTGAAGTGTAATGGATGTTTTTTTATACAATTCATTTAGTTCGTCATGTTTGTTTTCGGTCATTAGTTTTGCTGTAATCGGGTAGGTGATTTGATGCATCGCACGACTTGGTACCGAAATGACAATTGCCATGAAAACTGCCACTGAATAATAGGCAATGTTTTCAATCTTGATGTATTGATTAATCATGGTTTTGTCGATGTCCAGCAACATATTAGCAACGCTTCCCGAAAGAATGATAAATGCAGAATAGGTAAAAATAGCTTTGGCATTTTGAGGAATTACCAAATCAAAGGTAATGCGTTGCACACGGTTAGCATAAAACAGCATAATCAACATGGATACAAAATAAATTAGCATCGTGGCAATGATAAATTCATTGACCGTTAACCAATCAAAATAAACACCAAAAAGAAAAATAGTAATCAATACCCGAAGCACAATTTCTTTAACAAAACCGCCAAAAACAGATTGCATGTGAACTTTTACCCAAGCATAAAATATCTCAAAATAACCCATACAAAATCCAATGACAGGAATTTGCCAAACGTAGTCATATACAATAGGGTTTTCTTTGGATAGAAAACTTGCGATGCCATCATAAAAAAGAAACTGAATGATAAAAATGGGTATGATGGCAAGTAAAGGCAGAAACATCACAAAGCTGAGGAATTGACTTTTTTCTTTTTCAGTTTTATACTGCGAAAAGAATTTCACCAACGTATTGTGAACACCAAATGCCATCAAGGGAAAAATAACATTGGCAGCCGAAAGCAAATAACCCGTTAATCCATAAAACTTAGCACCCAAAAAATGTGGATACATAAACAATGTATTTGCCGCACCAATCCCAAAACCTATATAGGTAATGATAGTGTTTTTGATAGATTGATTAACGACGATTCCCATTTTTTAGTTATGAATTAGGAGTTATGAGTTAAGTTTGAGATAATTTTTTAATCTTCTTCTTCATATTCACCACAATAGTCATTATAGAAATGAACAATATCAAGTGTGTTTTTGGATGTAAATTCTTTTTTATTAATCTTTTCCATTAATGCTTTACAATCGCCAAACAGTTTTTCAGCTTTTTTCTTAAAATTTAAGCTAAGTTCAAATGCTTTGTCTTCATTCTGTTTTTTAATGTAGTAAGAGTTTTGAATTAATGAAACGGTATTCTTAGTCATTCCAAAACCCGAACTAGAATTTATAACTGATACATCTCTGTAAAGATTTACAAAACCTTCTTCAATAACTTCCATCAAATATGGCTTTTTATAGGTATCTGTGATAATATATTCATAGCGTTCGTGGTAGCCCATTCCATCAAAATCTAATCCCTTAGCAATATCATAATCCCATTTTTCGGGTTTTTCAGTATTAGATAAACGAAAGTAAATTATATTGTTTTTAATTTCACCTAAACCTTTTACTTTGGTATTATCATAAAATATTAAACTCGCTTCTCTTTCTTGGCAGTAAGAAAATTGGAATTGAAAAATAAAATAGAAAATTAATAATCTTATCATCACTTTGAAATATGTTTCACCAATTGCTCCGTCAAATTCTTTCTTGAATACTGTTGCAACCCAACAGCATGTACTTTCAGATTATTATTTTGATACAATTCATAATAGTTCAAAAGTAGTGCTTTTAGTTTTTCTTTTTCATCATAGGTAAAGAAAACACCCGTATTGGTAGAAGTAATGATTTCGGCAAAATCAGAATTCTCAGGACCAAGTGCTATAATTGGGCGTTCGGAAACCATGTATTCAAAAACTTTCCCTGGTATGATGCTTTTAGTTTCTTCCGAATTGATTTCGATTAACAACAATACTTGTGATTTCCGTTGATGTTCAATGGCTCCTTGATGCGAAACATAGCCTAAATTCAATACAAAATCAGTAAGCTTGAATTCCATAATTGCATCCAACACTTCTTGACTCACGGCACCAATTAATTTCAGTTGAAAATCGTTTTTGAAGTCTTTGTTTTCTTTGACAAGTTCATTGAGTGCTTTCCACAAAATTCTCGGATTGCGCTCGGAAAGGAAAGAACCAATGTGTGCCAAAGTGAATTTTTCATCCAAAGGTTGTTTGCCAATTTTTTCTACGTCATAGCCATTAGTGATGACTTCGATTGGTTTTGAAGTCAAGGCTTGAAATTCGGTTTTGGTAGTTTTACTAGTAACAATTATTGTGTCTGCCGAATTCAAAACTGCTGCTTCTAACGCTTTGTGTTTTCGGGAGGCATAGTTAGACAGTTTTAATGCCTTATGATAGCCAATGGTTGTCCATGGATCGCGAAAATCGGCAAACCACGTCACGTTTAAGTCTTTTTTTAACTGTAAACCAATTAAATGCAGACTGTGTGGCGGACCAGAAGTAACAATCGTATTAATGTTATTTTCTTCAATGTATTTTTTCAAATATTTTACTGAAGGTTTCACCCAAAGAAAGCGCGCATCGGGAATAAACAAATTGCCGCGAACCCATAGTAACGTTTTCTCTAAAAAAGATTGTTTCTTTTGATTGGGAATAATCCCCGAACTGATTTTCTTAGTTTTATTTTTCCCAAAAAAAGAAGCAAAACCATACGGTTCGGTGATTTTGTTTTTTAGAATAATGGCTTTATCCGAAACTTCACTTTCCAAACCTTTATCAATAATCGGATAAGTCGGATTTTCGGGAATATAAACTATCGGTTGAATATTAAATTCTGGTAAATACTTGACAAATTTTAACCAACGTTGCACGCCTGGTCCACCAGCTGGTGGCCAATAATAGGTGATGATTAAAAGTTTTTTTGGTTCAGGTTTCAAGTTTCAGGTTTATACCATTTTAATAAAATAAATTTTTTAGTCTATTTTCTATTATCCATACTCTTCTCTCTTTTTCTCTCAAAATAAACGCCACCAATAATCAACAACACCATTCCGATAGAGCTAAACAATGTAATCATGCTTCCTGTTTTTACCACTTGTGGTTCAAATTTGAATTCGATAGTATGTTTTCCAGCTGGAATATGTAATCCACGCAAGGTGTAGTCAACTCTATGAATTGGAGTTTCTTTTCCGTCGATAGTTGCTATCCAACCATTTTCATAGTAAACTTCAGAGAAAACTGCAAAACCGTCATTGGTATTGTTTGAAGTATATACTAAATGATTAGGTCGGTATAAGTCAAGTTTTATAGTGGCTAAACTGTCTTTTGCAAATGATTTTGGTTCAGTTTTTAACCAAACACCAAATTCTGTGGTATTTATTACAGCCACATTTTTTGTATCTAATTTATCCAAAGCTTTCATTTCTTCATCCGCAGAATTTACCATTTTCAACTCTTTTACAAACCAAGCATTACCATTCGCATCTGGGTTCATCGTCGGGAATTCTTGTCCTTTTTCGTCGGTTTGAATGATATATTTAATGTTCAGCATATCCAAAACTTCTTTATTGTTTTTGGCAATTTGATAGTCAAACAATTGCTGCATTCTTCTAGGTTTTGCCGCATGATAACCACCAATTGATTTGTGGAAAAACGAAGCTCGTGCACTGCTCATATTTCCTGAAACTTCAAACACACGGTAATGCGTTGTGTCTTGCAAAATTTGCATATCGGATTCTGTAGCTTCAAATGGTTCTGCCATTTCTCTTTTGCTCACGAAATCTTTGTTGTTTACATAGTTTTTGTCAATAAAAACTAAATCACCAACCATAAATACTCCAATAATAATGATGGCTGTGTTTTGAACTAATTTTCCTTTGTGATAACTCCACAAAACGCCAAAAGCAACCAACATAAAAAATCCAGAGCGTAATAAATCAGCAGCATACAAACTGGCTCTGTCGGCTTTCAACGCATTTACAAAAGCACTTCCCATTTCTTCGCCATACGCTTTAATATAGTAATTGTCATTGGCGGTGGTGAAGTCGAACATTCCTTTGGCTAGAAATAATAAAACTACTAAACCTAAAGTAACAATTCCTGTATATTTCAAGGATTTCCATTGGTCTTCTTTTTCGATAAAGAACGATTGTAATCCCATAATCGCTAAAACTGGCATACATAATTCTAGTAACACTTGAATGGAAGAAACAGCTCTGAACTTATCATACATTGGTACAAAATCAATGAAGAAATCAGTTAAGAAACCGAGATTTTTTCCCCAAGAAAGTAATAAAGAGAAAATAGCTCCTGTGAGGAATGCATATTTAATTTTTCGTTTGTCATGAAATAAACCCAAAATTGCTAGAAAGAAAACAATCGCACCAATATAGGCTGGCGCAGCTACAATAGGCTGGTTTCCCCAATAAGTTGGCACATTTTCTGCAAATTCTTCTGCTTCACTTGGCGATGCACCCTGATTGATGATGAATTCATAGAGTTTACTGTCAGTTCCCACATTCTCTGCATTCGAACCACCAAAAAGACGCGGCGCAATAAGGTTTAAACTTTCGGCAATTCCATAACTGTATTCCGTGATGTATTCTCGTGATAGGGCATTATCCGTCGTAACTTTTGAACCATTTGGATTAAAAGTTAATTCGTTTTTACTTCTCGTACTAAAAGAAGCATATTCTTTGGTAGCTAATAAATTAGTGGCATTGGCTCCGATAGCAAAAATTACCGCTATGGCAAATGTTCCAATGATTTTTGGTAATTCTTTGAGTTCTTTGTCTTGATATAAACGATAAGTAAAATAAACTGAAAACACCAACAAAAGCAAGAACAAATAATACGTCATCTGAAAGTGATTGGCATTTATTTCAAGTGCAACGGCAAGCATTGTTAAAGTACCACCATGCAAATAGCGTTTCCTGAAAACCAATATAAATCCGGCTATAACCATTGGCATATAGGCAATAGCATGTGCTTTGGCATTATGTCCAACACCGAGAATAATGATTAAATAGGTAGAGAAACCGAAGGCTAATGCTCCAAAAAATGCTTTGAGTGGATCTACTCTAAAAACTAAAAGTAACCCATAAAAACTCAAGAAATATAAAAACAAATAATCAGCAGGTCTAGGAAGAAAACGCAAGGCATCATCCAACATTCCAATATAATCATTTGCGTATTTTGCACCTAATTGATAAGTTGGCATTCCACCAAATGCTGAATTAGTCCAATACGGTTCGGTGTGATTTTCGGCTCTGAAATCGTTTTGTTCCTTTGCCATTCCAGTATATTGAACAATATCTGATTGATAAATGGTTTTTCCTTGAAGTACAGGTGAAAAATAAACTAATGAAATGAGTATAAATCCGAGTATTGCTAATAAGTGCGGATAAAATTTTTGAAGTTGTTTCATTTAATAAGTTAATGGTTTATAGTTTTTTGTTAATGGTTTTTTTCTGACAAATAGATTCTGTCTTCTAACGCCCAGCTTAATCAATTTCTTCAAAATCGACATACTCTCCAACTACTTTCTTGGATTTTGGTTTTTCTGAGGTGTTATTTTGTGCTTGAGATTGATTTTGTTGTTGGTATTGTTGCTGTTGCTGTTCAAATTGTTTACTGGCTTTTTCGACTACTTTTTTGGCTAATAAAGGCAAAAATAATCGCGCTAAAAACTTGAAAATATAGTAAAAAGCTAAGATGTAAAGAATTGCCTTAAGTAATCCGTTAAATGATGCAGTTTCCATTTTATAAATAATTTTTTGTCAAAAATACAAAATTCAATGATGTAAAAATTGGTTTGTCTTCTTAAATAAATGATAAAATGTATTACTTTTGGAGGAATGAAATAAATACTTAAATCAGCATGCTTCAAGTTAAAAGACTATTATTAATTGGGTTTTTGATGAATACAACGTATCATTTTGCTCAATATACTGACATCATCAATTCCAATCGTCCTGGGAAATCCATGTCTGCTTATTCCGTTGGTAAAACGGTTATTCAAGCAGAAGGTGGCTTTTTTGGCATCAAAGAAAAACATGATTTAGCACGGTATGAAGCTAATGGTTTTGGTTCTGATTTAAGCGTTCGCTATGGTGCTTTTTTTGAGCAATTTGAATTAATGTTGGACATGCAATACCAAAAAGATTGGTACACAGCACCATTAGTTGATAAAACTCGAAGTGGTTTAAGACAAACAACCATTGGAGCTAAATATTTAGTTTATGATCCATTTAAGAATTTAAGAGAAGACAAACCTAATTTATACAGTTGGAAAGCCAATCACAGTAATAAATTTGATTGGAAACAGTTGATTCCAGCAGTGGCTCTTTATGCAGGTGTAAATCTAAGAATTGGCAATAACCCATTTTATGTTGATGATGCTTTTATAAGCCCAAAAGGAATGATTATTACTCAAAACCATTTTGGAACACATTGGGTTTTTGTCAATAATTTTATTTTAGATAAAGTAACAACCAAAGATGCAAATATTGGTTTAGTTTCGTCCTTAACTAGAGGTTTTAATATGCGTTGGTCTGGGCTTTTAGAGTTTCAAGCCACCAAAAGCGATTACTATGCCGACTATTTATTTCGTGTTGGAGCGGCCTATTTAATTAGAGAAAACATTCAAATTGATGCTTCGATTAGTCAAAATGTAAAAGATACGCCTTATATTCTTGCTGGTGGATTTGGACTTTCATGGCGTTTTGATGCTAATTATGAAACAGTATATTTAAGAAGTCAAAAACCAGAAGATCCAAAAGAGAAAGCGAAAGATAAAAAAGCGAAGAAAGACAAGAAAAAGAAAAGAAAAGACGAAGTTGAACTTGAAGAAACAAAGCCTTAAATGATTACTATAGTTGAAGCCAATTCTCCCAAGCTTTTAAAAGATTTTGTAAAGTTTCCATTTGATTTATATAAAAACCATCCCTATTGGGTGCCACCATTAATTTCAGAAGAATTAGAAACGTTTGATAAAACTAAAAATCCAGCATTTACTACTGCAGAAGCGACATTCTATTTGGCGTATAGAGAAAATAAAATCGTTGGAAGAATTGCTGCGATTATCAATTGGAACGAAGTGAACGACCAAAATAAAAAGAAAGTTCGCTTTGGTTGGTGGGAAACGATAGATGATGTTGAAGTTACTAAAGCATTATTGGAAAAAGTAAAGGAACTTGGTGAACAAAACCAGTTAGAGCATATTGAAGGCCCAATGGGATTTTCTAATTTAGACAAAGTAGGAGTTGTTACCGAAGGTTTTGACGAAATAGGTTCTATGATTACTTGGTATAACTATCCCTATTATAAAGAGCATTTGGAGCTATTGGGTTTTGTTAAAGAAAAGGAATATCACGAAAATAAATTTCCTTTTTCAAATGTAAAACCTGAATTCTTTTTTAGAGTACAAGAAATGATTAAAAAGCGTTACCAATTGACGCCAATTAATTTTACCAAAACAAAAGACATCATGCCTTATGTGGATGAAATGTTTGATTTGTTTAATAAATCCTATGCTAGTTTAGCTTCATTTGTAGCAATAACAGATATTCAAAAAGAGTATTTTAAAAAGAAATACATCAGCTTTATCAATCCAGAATACATAAAGTTTATTGTTGATAAAGATCATAAAATTATTGCATTTAGTATTGTCATGCCAAGCTTTTCAGAAGCGTTACAAAAAGCGAATGGAAGATTATTTCCATTAGGATTTTATCATTTACTAAAAGCCAAAAAGAACAGTAAAGAAGTGTTGTTTTATTTAATTGGAGTTGATCCAGAATATCAAAATAAAGGTGTTACAGCAGTAATATTTAACGAATATTATGAGTGTTTTAAAACAAAAGGAATTGAAAGCTGTGTTCGCACACCAGAATTAGCTGACAATTACGCCATTCAAAACATTTGGAAACATTTCGACCCAGTAGTTTTTAGAAAACGCTGTACATATATAAAGAACTTATAATAAAGTTACACTTTTATAGATTGTTTGTCTTTATACAATGAGAAAATGATACCAATAGCTAATGATAGTGCTATAAAACCTAAAGAAACCCATTCTGGAAATTTGAAGTAATGAATGGCTAACATCTTAATTCCAACAAAAGTTAGAATAGCTATTAAACTGTATTCTAAATAGCTAAACTTTTCAAGCATATTTGCCAAAAAGAAATACATCGAACGCAAACCAAGAATGGCAAAGATATTAGAACTAAATACTAAAAATGGATCAGAAGTAATGGCAAGAATTGCAGGAACACTATCCATGGCAAACAATACATCCATTACTTCAATAACAATTAAGGCAACAAACAATGGTGTTGCGAAGGTAATTTGTCTTTTCTTAATGAAAAACTTTTGACCATCCATGTGCATTGTCACTGGAATAATTTTTCGCATACTTCTAAAAATGAATGATTTTTTTGGATTAAATTCTTCTTCTTCACCTTTGAAAAGCATTTTCGCAGCAGTAAAGATTAAAAATGCACCAAAAACATAGGTCATCCAGCTGAACTTGTTTATTAATAATACACCAAAGTAAATCATCAAACCTCTAAAAGCAATGGCACCAAGAATTCCCCAAAACAATACTCTATGCTGGTATTTTTGTGGAATTTTAAACGAAGCAAAAATTACAGCAATCACAAATATGTTGTCAACACTTAGGGATAACTCAATTAAATAACCTGTAATGTATTTTATGGATGCTAATGAAGGCGATAGTTTTGTGGGGTTTTCTATAAATCCATTTTGATAGACCCAATAAATCACTCCTGAAAAGAGAAATGATATTGTAACAAAAATAGCAGTCCATTTTCCTGCTTCTTTTGAAGATATAATATGCGGTGTTTTGTTGAAAACTCCTAAATCTAATGCTAAGAAAAATAAAATTGCAGCAAGAAATAATATCCAAACTATCATAAAAGGTAATTTTTCTCAAAGATAATAGAAATGTTTATAATTAAAAAAAAACCTTTCAACGATAAAATTTAATGTTTTATCAATTTTACCCCTAAAAAAACAAGGTGTATGTATGTTAAATACAAAATATTTATATATTTGCATTGAAAAATTAGGGTATAACTTAAAAAATAGAATATTTTATGGCAACATTACGATTTCAAGCATTACACGATGCCTCTTCTAGAAAACCGGTAAAATTTGAAGAATCAGGAAAAAAATCAGAACTTTTTGGTTCGAATGTATTTAATGACAAAGCAATGCGTCAGTTTTTAACTTCGGATGCTTATAAAGGTGTAAAAGATGCTATTCTTCACGGTTCTAAAATTGATAGAAAATTAGCGGATTATATCGCAATGGGAATGAAAGAATGGGCAATAACTAAAGGTGTGACTCATTATACACATTGGTTTCAGCCATTAACAGGAGCAACTGCCGAAAAGCATGATGCTTTTTTTGAAACTTCTTATGACGGTTCAGATCCTGTTGAAAAGTTTGGTGGTGGTCAATTGGTACAACAAGAACCTGATGCTTCTTCTTTCCCAAATGGCGGAATTAGAAATACGTTTGAAGCTCGTGGATATACCGCTTGGGATCCAACTTCTCCAGCATTTATTTTTGGAACAACACTTTGTATTCCTACGGTTTTCATTTCTTATACAGGAGAAGCTTTAGATTATAAAACACCATTATTGCGTGCGTTGAATGCAGTGGATGAAGCGGCAACCGATGTATGTAAATATTTTGATAAAAACGTTAAAAAGGTAACTGCAACTTTAGGTTGGGAGCAAGAGTATTTTCTTGTAGATAGTGCTTTAGCAAATACACGTCCTGATTTAATTTTGACAGGAAGAACGTTGTTAGGACACACTTCTTCAAAAGGACAACAATTAGACGATCATTATTTTGGTTCCATTCCATCTCGTGCCTTATCGTATATGCGTGAATTGGAGGAAGAATGTATGTTATTGGGAATTCCAGTAAAAACTCGTCATAACGAAGTAGCGCCAAACCAATTTGAGTTGGCACCCATTTTTGAAGAAACAAACTTAGCAGTTGATCACAATTCATTATTAATGGATGTGATGTCTAAAGTAGCAGAACGTCACGATTTTAAAGTACTTTTCCACGAAAAACCATTCAAAGGAGTTAATGGTTCTGGAAAGCATAACAATTGGTCTTTGGCTACAGATACTGGTGTAAATTTACTTTCGCCTAGTAAAACACCAATGAGCAATTTGCAGTTCTTAGCGTTCTTTATCAATACGATAAAAGCGGTTCAAGAATATGAAGAATTACTAAGAGCAGCTATTGCAACAGCAAGTAATGATCATAGATTAGGTGCAAATGAAGCACCACCTGCTATTATTTCTGTGTTTATCGGAGAACAATTAACTAAAGTTTTGGCTGAATTAGAAGGAGTTTCAAAAGGAAAACTTTCTCCTGAGGAAAAAACAGATTTAAAATTGAATGTTGTAGGTAAAATTCCAGATGTAATGTTGGATAATACCGATAGAAATAGAACATCACCATTTGCATTTACGGGAAATAAATTTGAATTCCGCGCAGTTGGTTCTACGGCAAACTGTGCTAACGCCATGACAACGTTGAATTCTATTGTGGCTAAGCAATTAAAAGATTTCAAGAAAGAAGTTGATGCATTAATTGAGAAAAAGGACCTGAAAAAAGACGAAGCAATTTTCAATGTATTAAGAGAATATATCAAAGAAACCAAAAACATTCTTTTTGAAGGTGATGGTTATAGCGATGCTTGGGAAAAAGAAGCTAAGAAAAGAGGTTTGAGCAATCATAAAACTACTCCAGCTGCTTTGAAAGCTAAAATTTCTAAAAAGGCATTAGATTTATTTGCAGGATTACAAGTAATGAATCATGTGGAAGTTGAAGCACGTTATGAAATTGAATTGGAGGAATACACCAAGAAAATCCAAATTGAAGGAAGGGTTTTAGGCGATATTGCCCGCAATCATATTATTCCAACTGCTATTCGTTATCAAAATACTTTAATTGAAAACGTTCGAGGGTTAAAAGAAATTTTTGGAAAAGAATTTGAAAAAATAGCAAAAGAGCAAATTGTTTTAATCAAAGAAATATCTGCACATATTGAAGGAATTAATACTAATGTAGATGCTATGATTGAAGCTCGTAAAAAAGCTAATGCATTAACCGATGCTCAAAAAATGGCGGAAATGTATTGTGATAAAGTAAAACCATACTTTGAAGTAATCAGAGAACATTGTGATAAACTTGAATTATTGGTTGACGATGAAGTCTGGACAATGACTAAGTATAGAGAGTTGTTGTTTACAAGATAAGGTTTATTGAAACTATTATATAAAATGCCAGTTGTGAATATTCATAACTGGCATTATTTTTTTTATAGTTGAGTAACGGTATAAGATGCAGAACCGTTAAAGTTTATTGTCAATTCTACTCGGTAATTTTTTGGTGAGGAAGTTGTATTACTTATTGGAATACTAGTGCCATTACTTTCTATGCTACCATCAGCAAGATTGTCACCATGAGTTGATCCTTTAGGATCAAGATATAGAAATTCATAGCGATTAGTAGTATTAGCTGAAATGCTTAAATTAAATGAAAATTTATTTGTAGCTACTGAATAAGTACTATTTGTAAAACTTCCAGTGAGTGAATTAATTAGTTGCGGTGCAAGAGAATTTAATGAAAGCCTAAAATCATTTACTGGATAAGAAGGGTTGTTAAAATTATTTAAATCAATTAAATAGAACCCATTTGTATCCACTAAAAAATTAGCTCCATTAACTTGAAGATTATTTGATAAATCGACTCCGTAAACTGGTGAAGATGCATTGTTTGTAGCAAGAAACTTTAAATCTGATCCGGCAGTTATATATTTGTAGCCATATCTGTCCAAATTTCCACCATTATTATAATTAGCCATTAATAAAGCTGTTGTTGGATTAAATGTATTGAAAGTGCCATACATGTAGAAATTATTTGGCGAACTTGGTGAAGAACTTCCCGAAGTTGGTAACGATAATTGTCCCGCATCATTTACAGAAACTACAAAAGGCGTTCCATTTGGCGACACCAGTGTAATTCCTTCACCAGGCGAAGTGATTAAACTATCTGCGGCTAGTGCATAAGGAACACTCAACAACTGAGTTGTGCCAACGTTTGCAAAAGTTGTTCCGCCAGTAACATCCATTTCAACTTTTAGAAATTTAGAATTCGTAGCCCAATTAATAGTATTAAAAACACCAGAAACAACTGTTCCTTGCCCAATGATTAAATTGAATAAACCTTGTGCATTGGTGGTTTTCAAATGCGTTTCGCTGTATAAAGTTGTTCCTGTTACCGAAGCGTCTAAAATTGATAAACGAACTCTAACGTTTGAACTTACAACAGGATTTCCTGCTGTATTCATAGCAATTGCTTGATAAGAAATTCCTTGTGGCACTTGACCAAAAGAAAATAAAGTGACTAAAAGTAAACTAAGTGTAATTATTTTTTTCATATTGATGTTTTTTTTAATTTTTTTGCACTTCGACTGCGCTCAGTGTGACAACTTCGACTGCGATAGTGTGATACTATTTTTATTTTTTAATAATTTTAAACGAATTAATGTTTTTATTTTCAAATTGAATCAAATAAACTCCAGTTTTTAATTCAGATAAATCTAGGGAATTGGAACTTGAAATTAGTTTTTTGGCAACAATTTGTCCAGATAGATTTACAATGGAAACTTTTTTATTTTCAAGACTATTTTCAGTTTGAAACGTAATAGAACTCATCGTAGGATTGGGATACACAACAATTTTATCATTCAAAGCCAATTCTGGAACTTCAAGATTTTGTTGGTTTACTTGTGCCAATATTCCAATAATTCCCGAAGTAGATTGGTTAGCATTTTCAGGAATAACAATTATTTCACCAATCGAAACCGTACTGTTTGGTGCTAAAATGCTTCCCGAATTTACAGATTGAATTACCGATTGACAATTGACAGAAAAAGTGGTTGTTAAGAATAAAAAAAGTAAATTTTTTTTCATGTTTTTTTGATTTTAAAATGCAAATATAAACAACAGTTTTATTAATTTGGTATAAATTTTGACGGTTCTAAAGTAATTTTTTTCGTAACTTTCAATTTTAAAAAATAGAATGAAATATAGAATTCTTTTTGCGTTACTTTTTATTTCTTTTTGGGGTTATTCTCAACTGCAGTTTACTGTTTTTTTTGAAACCAATAAATACCAATTAAATGATAGAGAGGATTATAAGCTTCAAAGCTGGATTTCTGAAAACAGAAACAACAAGGTTGTTGCCATTCATGGTTTTACCGATGAAGATGGTACCACCAGTTCCAATGATACTTTAGCCCAAAAAAGAGTAAAAGCAATTTTTGAAATTATAAATGGCAAAATGCCAATTAGAGAGGATTTTAAAACCATAAGCTTTGGTGAAAATTTCAATCAATCCAAGAACAAAGCCGACAATCGAAAGGTGACCATTTATTATATCCTTGAAAAAGATTTAGCACGTGAAAATGAAATTCTAGGCATAAAAGAAGCGCCAAAATTAATTGAAGTTGCACCAAAAGCCGAAATCAATTATCCAGACAAAATGGTTTTTGAAAACCCAAACGGAACAACCTCTGAATTTAAATTGGATGTTGAGTTTATGAAAAAAGTAGGTAATGCTACTGTTGGCGAGAAACTTAAAATAGATAATTTAGAGTTTATGATTAACACTTTTGCGGTTGTCAATGAATCTCGCGGTAAGCTTTATGAATTGCTTTTAGTATTACAACACAATCCGCAATTAAAAATCGAAATTCAAGGTCATTTGTGTTGCATGCCAGTTGACAGAACCGATTTATCAACCAAAAGAGCAAAAGCCATTTATAGTTTCTTGGTTGCCAATCAAATTTACCCGCCAAGATTATCCTATAAAGGTTTTGGAAGTTCACAACCTATTTTTCCAATTCCAGAAAAAAATGAAGCCGAACGTGCAGCAAACCGTAGAGTAGAAATTGTAATTGTTGCCAATTAGAATGAAATTATTTTTAGCATATTTATTTTTCGGTGTTACCACTATTGCATTAGGTCAAGAAAAACATTTTGAAGTCTTTTTTGATTTCAACAAAGATGTACCAACTGAAAATTCTATGGTTTTATTGAACAATTGGATGAAATCCTCAGAAAACATAGAGATAGTAGCCGTTTCTGGCTATTGCGATAGTATTGATTCTAATGCTTATAACAAAGAATTGGCCAATAAAAGAATCAAAACTGTTCTTGAAATAATTAGTGGAAATGCCATTCCAATCAAACAAGATTTATCTATTTATGTTTTTGGTGAAGAGTTTAGACAATCAAAAACACAAGCTGAAAATCGAAAAGTTATTATCGAATACTTTCAAAAGTTGCAATCCAAAAAAGAAGATGAAGCAAGTAATGCACCAATGGAAGCCGTAACAATCGATGCTGAAGATAAAGTGGAAACCGAAAGAATAACATTAGTAGAAAAATTTGAAAAAGCAAAAGTAGGCGATAGGATTGCGATATATAACATCAACTTCATGTTCAACTCTGAGAATATCGAACTTAAATCAGAACCATTGTTGGAAGAATTGTTGTTTATCATGGAGCGAAATCCCAAAATGGTGATTAAAATCCACGGTCATATTTGTTGCAACCCAAATCCATACAATACTAAACTGTCCTATCGCCGCGCTTTGAAAATATTTAAATATCTGAAAGAAAACGGAATTCAACAAAACCGATTAGCATATAATGGAGTAGGAAGTAACAACCCAATTTATCCCATTCCAGAAAAAAATGAAAACGAACGAATAGCCAACAGAAGAGTAGAAATTGAAATCGTTAGAAAGTAAAATGAAAACAATTGCATTTTTAATACTAGGGTTTTTTACAAGCATTTGTTTTGCCCAAAAGCAATTCGAAGTATTCTTTGATTTCAATAAAGACTTCCCAAACCAACAATCGATACTTGATTTTAACGGATGGAAAGCCACTTCAAACATTAATGAAGTAATCCGAATTGAAGGCTATTGCGACAGTGTGGATACCAAAAACTACAACAAAAAACTTGCCGAAAGACGTATCGAAAGTGTGTTGAAATTATTAAAAAGTAGTTCGGTTGCCATTACTAAAGATATAAAGAAGATTGCCGTTGGAAAAGACTTTGAACAATCGCAAGTGCAAGAAGAAAACCGAAAAGTAATTATATACTATACCGAACCATCACTCGAAAAGCCCAGATCTGTGCTTTACGAATCCATCAAAAATGCTAAAGTTGGCGAAAGGATAAAGCTATCAAACATCTATTTCTACAATAATTCTGCTCGAACAGTTTCAAAATCGCAAACTACTTTATACGACTTACTTTGTGTGATGGAAGACAATCCAAAGTTGAAAATCGAAATTCAAGGACATATTTGTTGTCAAATAGAAACCGATATCAATGATGTTTCCACCGCAAGAGCCAAAGCCATTTATAATTTCTTAATCAGAAATAAAATAGACAGAACCCGAATGTCCTACAAAGGATTTGGAACCACAAGACCAATTTACCCTATTCCCGAAAAAAACGAAATCGAAGCCAACGAAAACCGACGCGTTGAAATAATGATTGTTGAGAATTAGAAGGATAGACAATATACAAATTGATGAATTGTTTAAAATTCTAGCAATCTTAAAGTCTCTCATCTATCATCTCTTCGTCTATTATCTATAAATCTAAAAAAAAACTATCTTTGCAAAACAACATCTTCCTGTCGGCAGACAGGCAACTAACTACTACAAATGAGTTCTGATAACAGCCAACGTTACAATCTTCGCGGAGTTTCTGCTTCCAAAGAAGACGTTCACAACGCTATAAAAAACATTGATAAAGGTTTATTTCCTAAAGCTTTTTGCAAAATTGTTCCCGATTATTTAACCAACGACGATGACTATTGTTTGATCATGCACGCCGATGGTGCAGGTACAAAATCGTCTTTGGCATATATGTATTGGAAAGAAACGGGTGATATATCCGTTTGGAAAGGCATTGCACAAGATGCGTTGATTATGAATATTGACGATTTATTGTGCGTGGGTGCTACAGACAATATCATGCTTTCTTCCACCATTGGCAGAAACAAAAACCTAATTCCAGGCGAAGTACTTTCGGCTATTATTAATGGCACCGAAGAACTGATTGCCGATTTGAAAAAGTTTGGTATAACCATTCATTCCACTGGCGGCGAAACGGCTGATGTGGGTGATTTGGTGCGTACCATTATTGTAGATTCTACCGTTACGGCGCGTATGAAACGCAGCGATGTGATTGACAATGCCAACATTCAAGCAGGCGATGTTATTGTTGGGATGGCTTCTTTTGGGCAAGCTAATTATGAAACCCAATACAACGGCGGCATGGGAAGCAACGGTCTAACTTCGGCACGACACGATGTGTTTGCCAAATATCTTGCCGATAAATACCCTGAAAGTTATGATAATTCATTACCTACAGACTTAGTTTATTCTGGAAATATTAAACTTACTGATGCAGTGGAAAACGCACCGTTGGATGCTGGAAAATTGGTCTTATCGCCAACGCGAACCTATGCGCCAATTATCAAAGCGATTTTAAATAAATACACACCAAATGACATTCACGGCATGGTGCATTGTTCTGGTGGCGCGCAAACTAAAGTGTTGCATTTTATAGACAACGTACATGTTATCAAAGACAATCTGTTTCCAATTCCACCTTTATTTCAATTGATACAAGCGCAATCTAAAACCGATTGGAAAGAAATGTACCAGGTCTTCAACTGTGGTCACCGCATGGAAGTGTATGTGCCACAAGAAATTGCCAACGATATTATCGAAATCTCTAAATCCTTTGGTGTTGATGCTCAAATAGTGGGTAGCGTAGCAGCAAACTCAACCAAAAAACTTACCATTAAAAGTGAGTTTGGAGTTTTTGAGTATTAAAGATTTAAAATCTCCATCTTAGGTCTGAAAAGACAATGTACTAATTAACGATGAGAATTAGAACACGGATAAAATGGATGCTTGGCAACACTGATGGCTACGGATTATTTTAGTGCCGTTTTGATGAATGTTCTTTTGAATATCTCTCCATATTTTACACTTTTGTTTAAACCTATTTTAGGACAAGACAGGGTATAGTAGAAACTTTATTCCGTTTTATTTTCCCAAAAATAACCAAAAAACAAATTCGCTTAACAAATTGCTTTACAATTTGTTAAAAATAATTCCTACTCATAGCTTCTTGAGGTTTTGGATGTTGTTTTAGTTTTGAGTGGGTTATAAAAAGGTTCTTTTTTATTGAGTCAGGGATTATTTTTAGTATGCATGGACTTTTTTATGTTTATGCTATCAACTCAGCAAGTGTTTCGCCTATAAGCGACATTCGCAAACTGATGGTAGCCTAAATTTTATTTTTATTGTAAAAAACATTTTAGAACCCGTCTGAATGTTTTTTTATTAACTTGCAATGTGCTTTTGAAAAAACAATTAAAGTAATTAATTGTAGAAATGAAATGTTTAACGACTCATGAAAATGAAGTCTATAAAAAACAACAACAACTTACTAACTCATTTGCAATGCCTAATAGATAGTGTAGAATTAATTCTACATAAAAAATTACAGAGTACTACATTGTTGTGTGAATAAGAATACTAAATTTGTTCTATAATTTAGAAGTGCTTTTCAACGCATTTCTATAGAAATAAAAAGAAAACCCCAAATCTTTTTAACATTAAAGTAATATTTTTAAAGTTAAGCTTATTAAAGTGGTAACTAACTTAATTTTAGTTTTTAGTGTAATTTACTAATGCAATTTAAAGATAAAGCTTTATGTTTTTTGATGTAATTTAATAATGAACAGCGTTATTTTTTATTCTTAGGAAATCAATAAAAATAGAGAGTAAATATATTTTTGAGTAGTTGGACTAATTACTCAAACAGATTTTGCAATTTTGTTTTAAATCCAATAAAAAGTAGCCCCAATTTTTGACCATTTGAAACGACTAAAATTTGAACATCGAAAGTTAATTCATTACGCTTTGTTAACTTGTATTGTTTTGTTACAGATAATTGCCATCATAATTTGGTATAACGAAACAAAGCATACAGAAGCTTATGACAACCTAAAGGCTACCAACAAAATTTTGAGCTATACAGATAGTTTGAATACAAATTTGTTGCATTCACAAGTGTTGTTTACTACTTATAGGCTCAATAATGATAGCGATATATTGACCAACTATGGTGTTTCTTTAGAAAAAGCAAACCGATATTTAGATAGTTTAAAATCGGAAACAAAAAACAAAAACCTATTAAAAAAAGTAGTAAATAAAAAGCAAAAATCAGAAGTTGAAATTAGAAATATTAAAAAATCAATCGATTCCATTATCCATTTGCAAACTACTTTTTCAATTGAAAATAATCTAAAACCAATCAACCTTAAACCATTCGAACTCAAAAATGTATTAGACAATGTAAAAGAAGATTCTTATATCAAAATTGATAGTGTTTCAAAGAAAAGACTTTTTTCAAGATTGAGTGATGCTTTTGCAGGAAGAGTAAGTGTTCAAAAAGAATATTTGAATACTGTGGTTACCATTCAGTATAAAGATAAAGTTTCTAAAGGTACTTTTGAAGAACAAATAGCTACTGCAATTGGATATTCGAATAACTATTATTCAAAACAAATTTCGCAGCTGCAACAGTCTTTTTTAAATCTTCACGAAAATGATTTGTTATTAATGAAGTTGAATACTGATTTATTGAGATTAACACAAAATAAAATTTCTGAATACAACCAGGATTCGAAACTTTTTAAAAAAAATAATCAAAAGCAACTTCAAAAAGAACTAGACACCGCAAAACAAGTAAGAAGCTATACCTTGATTTTTTTAATTCTTTTAATGATTGTAATTTCTTTATTGTTATTTAATTTTACCAAAGTTGCTTTTGGGTATGAAAAAAGATTGACGGTTGCCAAAAATCAAATCAAACAAAGTCTTGATTTTAAAAATAGAATTACGGGAATGATTAGCCACGAAATTCGATCGCCATTAAACATTATTGCACTTTATAGCCGAAAAGCGAGTGCAACCACTAAAGACAATCAACTTAAAGAAACATTTCAGTCTATAGAGTTTACTACCAATTCTTTACTGCTGTTATCCAACCAAATATTAGAATATTCTAAACAAGAAAAACAAGAATTAAAATTGAAGAACAAAAAAATTGACATTCAAAATGAAATCAATCAAATTATTGTTTCGATGAAAACCTTGCTCGAAACCAAAAGCAATAGACTTGTTGTTGATTCTAATTTAGAACCCGAAACTTTTGTATATGCTGATGTTGGAAAGATTTATCAATTGTTTTATAATCTCATTGGAAATGCTAATAAATTTACCGAAAAAGGAATTATAAAAATAAAAATCAGGTTGACTCCTCTTTCGGATTTCGAAATGAATCTGGATGTATTAATTGCCGACAATGGTATTGGTATCTCCGAAAATGATTTAAAAAACATTTTTGAATCGTATTATCAAGGTACTGTTTCCGAAAAAGTAACCAATCTTGGTGTTGGTTTAGGGTTAAATATTTGCAAAGAAATAGTAACACTTTTTGAAGGAACAATAAAAATTGAAAGCAAAGTAGAGTATGGTACAAAAGTTGCCTTTAATTTAATTGTAACTCAGGATTGATAAAAATGAAAACAACAAATAACCATCTTACTTTTTTAATTGCAGACGACCATAGTGTTGTCCGACAAGGAATTTCTTTAATAGTCAAAGAGTTGTATAGCAATGCAAAAATAAAGCAAGCAGCTAACTTTAAAGAAACTTTTTCTATACTTAAAGAAACCAAAATTGACCTGATGATTTTGGATATTAATTTTCCCGAAGGTAATAGTATTACTATAATTACAGATATTCTTATTATTCAACCTAATGTAAAAATATTGGTTTTTACGGCCTATGATGAAAATTTTTATGCATTGCGTTATTTAGACGCTGGTGCTTCCGGGTTTTTAAACAAAGGTTGTGAGGAAGAAGAAATCAAACGTGCCATTACCAGTATGTTTAGTAGTGGAAAGTATGTAACCAAAAACATTAAAGAAAAAATTCTTGACTCTTATATGTCCAAAAAGCCAATAAATCCTTTAGAGAAACTTTCGGCTAGAGAAGTAGAAGTAGCCAAGCTTTTCATAAAAGGTTATGGTAATCTCGAAATTTCTGAATTGCTCCAAATAAAAAAGACTACAGTAAGTACTTTTAAAATTAGAATATTTGAAAAACTAGAAATTCAAAACCTACCCGCTCTAATTGAATTGTTTAACTTTTATTATGAAGAAAAAAAATAAGCTGTTGATGTAGAAACAATTCTACAAAAACGATAGCGTTATTCTACAAATTGTTGTTTTTCTTGAAATTATATTTGCATTGTTATTCATAGAGAATTACAGCTGGATATATAAAAAAAAAAAATAAAATGAACAGTTTGAAAAGCGAAACCGTTGCACCAAGCTCTAAAGAAGTAGCGTTGTTGGACAAATTGTCTTTGTATAGCGATTTGAATAATCGCTTATTAAATCTAGTCTATACTGTTGCACACAATTTGAATGGATATACAGGAAACATCAAGTTACTTTTAGATTTTATTGACCTTGAAGAAAGTAAGCAAGAAAATAATTTAGCACTAGAACATTTAAAAACGGTAACAAATGATTTAGACAAAACAATTACTGATTTATCTCAAATAGTATCGTTGCAAAATACTTTGGAAGTTAAAAAAGAAGTATTGTTGCTCCATGATTATATCGAAAAAGTTGACAATATCGTCAACAGTTATACACATAAAAAAAAGATTGAGATTGTTAACACCATTTCCCAAAATCATTTTGTTAAATTTTCTCCAGCATATTTAGAAAGTATATTGATAAACTTTACCACCAACGCCATCAAATATGCGCATCCAGATAGATTTCCGAAATTGGAATTCTCACTTATAACAAAAAATAACCAAAAAGTGCTAGTCATTGCCGACAATGGAGTTGGAATTGATTTAGAAAAACACGGTAGTGCTTTATTCGGATTATACAAAACATTTCATAATAAACAAGAAACTACAGGTATTGGATTGTTTATCACAAAATATCAAATAGAAGCAATGAAAGCTAAAATAAGTGTTACCAGTAAAGTTGGGTTTGGCACTACATTCAAGATTCATTTTTTTGATTAAAAGTTACTAATGCTTGGTTAAGTATTTTTAAAGTTGTCCCCAGATTTGGATTACTAGGTAAGAAGCTTGAAAAGAAAGAGTAACCTTCATGATTACTCTTATCAAGTTATGGTTTTTTGAGACATTCCTTTCTTGCCTAGTTTTCATTTTTATAATTCAGTAGTATATATTATATTTATATAAATAAAAAAATTAACATTTTTTTTGTTAGTTGTATATAATTTTAATGTAATTTTATATAAGTTAATTTTATGAGTTAGTTTTATTTTCGTTTGGTTATAAAAATTCATAATTAACTAATTTGGATGTAAAATTTCTAAAGTATTGGTTTTACTATTTTAAAAGATTCATTTCCAAAAACGTTCATACAAACTATGATGCTTTTGAATCATACCAACTCAGATTTGAGTTGCTTTTTTTGGTTCGAGCTTGATTAAACCTGAAACAAGCAAGTTTAAGTTATACCTTTGTTACAGACAATTGTTTATTTGATACAAACAACCCAATACAAGGTACCTATCGATAGCTAATTCAGGAATTTATTTTTGACATTTATTTTTAATTAATCGAAAATGTCAAAACATTTTACAAATAGTAGATGACTTTCTTGATTGTTGAAGGTTCAATAATCATTTGAGAAAAAGAAAGATGTAAAATGAATAATCAAATCGTTTTGGATAAATTGATGCTTATGAATGCACATCCTAAGAAAACCGTCCTACTAAAGAAATAGGACGGTTTTTTAATGCTTTTTTGTGTCGCATAATTGTTTTAAATTTATCCCAATTACAAATCAACACTAATGAACAACCGTCAAGAACAACTAAAAGCCTTCAACCGATTGTTAGACATCATGGACGAACTGCGCGAAAAATGTCCTTGGGATAAAAAGCAAACACTTGAATCATTACGTCATCTCACTATCGAAGAAACTTATGAACTTGGCGATGCCATTCTTGACAACAATTTGCCCGAAATTAAAAAAGAACTTGGCGATTTACTGCTACATATTGTTTTTTATGCCAAGATAGGCAGCGAAACCAACAACTTTGATATTGCCGATGTAGCCAATAGTATTTGCGACAAACTCATCGATCGTCATCCTCACATTTATGGTGATGTAGTAGTGGCAGACGAAGAAGAAGTAAAACGCAATTGGGAAAAACTAAAACTAAAAGAAGGCAAGAAATCAGTATTAGAAGGCGTTCCAAAATCATTGCCAGCATTAGTAAAAGCCAGTCGCATTCAAGACAAAGTAAAAGGAGTAGGCTTTGACTGGGAAGAACCACATCAAGTTTGGGACAAAGTGCAAGAAGAATTGCAGGAACTTCAAGAAGAAGTAAAAACCAACAACCAAGACAAAATAGAAGCAGAGTTTGGCGATGTGATGTTCTCCATGATTAACTACGCACGCTTTCTAAACGTAAATGCCGAAGACGCTCTAGAGCGCACCAACAAGAAATTTATCAAACGGTTTATGTATCTCGAATCCAAAGCCTCCGAACTGGGCAAACCACTTTCGGACATGACTTTGGCTGAGATGGATGTTTTTTGGGAAGAAGCAAAGAAATTATAAATTATTCAACTGATTGTCTTTTTTATTTTCGCTTATTGTCCAAAAGAAACCAACAAAAAAGAACTGGTCGGCAGTTGGTCTGATGGCACGACGGTCATACATTCCGTTAGCGTTTGGGGTGTTGGCATATTCGTAGCCAAATACGTTTTGTGTGCTCAAAACATTGGAAGCTGAGAAATACAATATCTTTTGCTGACTAATTAAATACGCCCAACTCAAACTCAAATTGTTATATCCTTTCGTCTTGCTGCCTAAAAAAGTACTTTCATTCGGATTGTTATAAGGTCTTCCGGTAGCGAAACTATTAGTAAAACTTACTTGCGATTTCAATTTATCAATCCACCATTTACCCACTACCGATAAACTTTGATTGGCTACAAAACTAGGCGTAGCTTGTGTTGGATAGTTTTTATAATCGCGCTCGGTATCAATAAATGAATAAGAAATCCAGTATTCAAAATTCTTAATAGACTTGTTGTCTCTCCAAAATATATCGATTCCTTTGGCATAACCTTGCCCTTTGTTGTTGTAAACAGTTGCAAAGTTGGCATTGGCATCATCATATTTTACCAAATTGGCATACTCTTTAAAGTAAATTTCGGCTCTAAAAGTTTGACGGTCTTTGTTGTATTGATAATTCAAGATATAATGATTGGCTTTCTCGCTCGAAAGATAATCGGCAAACTTTAAATACTCTTGTCGTGGTGCTTGCGAAAACATCCCATACGCCAAAGAAAACTGTCCCGATTTAGAAACTTTATACCCCATCGAAAGTCTTGGTGTAAACACCGTTTCTTTTAAATAATCATTGTTCGAAATTCGTGCACCTACTTTCATAGCGAGTTTTCGGGAAAAGAAAATATCCGTTTCTGCATAAGCAGCAGCAATGTTAGCATCATATCCATAATCAAAACGAGAAGCATCCGTCGATTTAAAATACTCATCAAATTTGGTAATGAAATAATCGCCACCAAAAGTTATTTTGATTTTATCGGTCAATGATTTATTTATTCGTGCTTTAATATGATTGGAGTTTTCTACATTAAAAACTCTTCCTGTTGAGATGTCTATTTTGTTTTCGCCATAGCCATATGCCATTCCGGTAAACAGTTTCCATTGATTACCCAAATTAGTTTTATAGGAAGCATTCAAATAGAAATTGTTGTTGCTCAAATCTACACGTGTTGGTGTCGGACTATTGATGCTTTCTTGGTTAATATCAAAAGCCGAAGCATCAAAAGCAGCATAGAGTTTGAAAATACCATTGCTAAACGAATGACGATACACCGTTTCACCCGATAGCGAATGAAAAGGTTTGTTCCAAGAAACGTTTTGAGGAATTAGCTTTTGATAAGGTGCCAAATCAATGTAAGCCGTATTGAACGTTATAGAATTGTTTTTCCATTTCTGAGTATTGGCTAGTCCTAAACCAACAGTCATTAAAGAAACATCTGTTTTCTCTTCTGTGGCTTCGTCTGTAGTATTTAATAATAGTACACTCGATAAAGCTTCGCCATATTCAGCCGAATATCCACCAGTAGAAAACGACATACCACTAAATAGAAACGGTGAAAATCGTCCTCGTGTTGGAACATTTCCAGTAGTAGCTCCATATGGTTGTGCTACTCGAATGCCATCTACAAAGGTTTGCGTTTCATCGGCTTCGCCACCACGAACAAAAAGGCGACCATCTTCACCAACGGTTTGTGTTCCTGGCAACGTTTGCAAAGCCGCTATAATATTAGCATTAGAACCTGCAGTTGTAACAATGTCTAAAGGTTTTAGCACCGAAACTCTTGCTTTCTCGCCAGCGTCAAATGTTCCTGCAGTAATAATTACTGCATCCAAAGTATTTACACTTTCTCTTAGTATGAATGTTTTGTCTTTACAATTGGCTACGTCAATAATTTCGTTAAACGATTCGTAGGTAATCATAGTAATTACTAAGTTTTTTGAACCCGTTTCGGTAGTAGTAAAATGGAATTTACCGTTTTCATCTGAAGTACCACCATCATAAGTGCCGTCTATATAAATGTTGGCACCAGCAAGTGGTTTGTTCTTTTGGTCAACAACCGTTCCTGATATTTCGGTTTGTGCAAAGGTGATGAAGCTACAGCAAAAGAATAAAAAGAAGTAAAATATTTTCATGTTTTTGATTTTTGATACTGCAAAGTTGCTTCAAAGCATAAAACTATGAAATTTAAAATTACCGAAGTGTTGTTTTTTTGGGATGAGTTGTAGAAAGGTTAAACTTTTTGTTTAAAGTGATAAAATAATAACCATTCTGATGCCGGTGTTATTTTTGAAATTATTAAGAATAGTGAAAGTTGAAAATTTTCCATAAGTTTACAATACTAAAATTAAAGGATACGATGAAAACAATAAACCCAGATGATTTTAAAGTCATTTCTCCAATAAAATTAAATAATATCCCAACAGAGCTTGACATGGATACCTCAAAAAAACAAGAAGAAACCGCTTTGGACGAAATTCAAGTAAAATTGAGCAGAAAACAAGACATGATGTATGCTCACAATCGCTATGCTTTTTTAATCTGTTTGCAAGGTATGGATACTAGTGGTAAAGACAGTTTGATTAGAGAAGTATTTAAAGAATTTAATTCGCGAGGCGTAGTGGTACAAAGTTTTAAAACACCAACTTCTAATGAGTTAGAACACGATTACCTGTGGCGTCATTACATAGCTTTACCCGAAAAAGGAAAGTTTGCCGTATTTAATAGAACACACTATGAAAATGTATTAGTAACTAGAGTGCATCCCGAATACATCTTGTTTGAAAACCTACCAGGCATCGAAAAAGTAGAAGACATAACACCACAGTTTTGGGAAAACAGAATTAATCAAATTAATAACTTTGAAAAACACATTTCGCAAAATGGCACTAAGATTCTAAAGTTCTATCTTCATCTTAGCAAAGAAGAACAACGCAAGCGATTATTAAAACGACTAGAAACACCTGAGGACAACTGGAAATTCTCTACTGGCGATTTAAAAGAACGCGCGCTTTGGGACGATTATATGAAATATTATGAAGAAGCCATCAATAAAACGTCAACCGATTATGCACCTTGGTATGTCGTTCCTGCCGATGATAAAGGCGTGGCACGTTACATAGTGGCCAAAACCATTTGGCAAGAGCTGGACAAACTAAAAGATATAGCCGAGCCTCAGCTAGACCCAAAAGTAAAAGCAAACTTTGACGAATATAGAAAGCAGTTAGAATAAAAAATCAATTACCTTTGCCGTCGAAAAAATTGCAAAGTGACTTTATCTAATTACACCAAAGAATTCAAATATAATATGCAACTAGCATATCCAATCATCTTAGGAATGATTGGTCACACTGTGGTTAGTATTGTAGATAACGTTATGGTTGGAAAATTAGGACCAACCGAGTTGGCGGCTGTTTCTCTTGGAAATAGTTTTGTGTTCATTGCTATGTCGTTAGGAATTGGTTTTTCTACTGCCATCACACCATTAATAGCCGAAGCTGATGGAAAGAAAAGCATCGAAGAAGGTCGTTCGGTGTTTCATCACGGGTTGTATTTATGCACCATTTTGGGGATAGTATTGTTTGCTCTAATTTATTTCTGTAAACCACTAATTGCCTACATGGGACAATCGGACGAAGTGGTAACTATGGCAAAACCCTATCTAGACATTGTTGGTTTTTCATTAATTCCGCTAATCGTTTTTCAAGCCTATAAACAATTTGCCGACGGATTGAGCGAAACCAAATACTCTATGTGGGCAACCATTCTTGGCAATGTGGTCAATGTGGTCATTAACTACTTTTTAATTTATGGAATTTGGATATTTCCAAAGATGGGCATCGTGGGTGCCGCTATTGGAACGATAGCATCTCGCTTTGTCATGTTGGGTTTTATGCATTATATGATGAACTTAAAGACGAAGTTTCATCCCTATTTTAAAGGATTTACATTAAAAGAAATTAAGAAAGAAATCAATATCAAAATCATCCGACTCGGAACACCATCGGCGATGCAAATGCTGTTTGAAGTCGTCTTGTTTACGGCAGGAATATGGCTTTGTGGTATCATTGGTGTAACAAGTCAAGCGGCAAATCAAGTAGCGTTGAGTATCGCTTCGTTGACCTTTATGTTTGCTATGGGTTTAAGCGTTGCAGCCATGATTAGAGTAGGAAATCAAAAAGGAAAATCTGATTTCATTACATTGAGAAGAGTAGCTTTATCGATATTTTTATTGGCTATTTTATTAGAAATAGTGTTTGCGTTGTTGTTTGTGGTTTTCCATGAAGTCATCCCAACGTTGTTTATAAAGAACAATGATGTTATCAATATGGTTGCCAATATGGAAGTGGTTACTATAGCCGCCAATCTATTATTAGTAGCCGCTGTGTTTCAAATTTCGGATGGCATACAAGTAGTAGTGCTTGGAGCTTTGCGTGGTTTGCAGGATGTAAAAGTACCCATGTACATGACTTTTGTTGCCTATTGGCTAATAGGTTTCCCAATTTCGTATTACTTAGGATTATATACCGAATTAAAAGCTGTTGGTGTTTGGATAGGATTGCTAGCAGGATTGTCTGCAGCAGCATTATTTTTGTATCTTCGCTTTAATTATCTAACAAAAAGACTAATTACTAATCACTAAAAAATGCAATTACCAAAATTTGTACTAGCCGATAACTCTGATTTTCCAGACGATATATTCATCATCCATTTGGATTTTCCTCGTTTTTTAATCAATTTAAAAGATGATGAGGTTGAGTTTTTAGAAGACTTAGAAGGCGAAGATGAAACCGAACTAGAAAGCGAAATGGAACATTTGATTACGCTTGCAGGTGAGTTTTATGATAAAGAAATGAAGAACTACGAAGAATAGTTGTCTTTTACCAATCCCGATTTCATAGCATAAACAGCTAGTCCTATGCGTGATTTAACCTTTAGTTTTTCACACAAGGTATTTCTATAATATTCAATGGTTCTAGGGCTACACTTCATTATTTTGCCCATTTCTTTATAGCTCATTTCGGTCGTACATAAGCATAGAAACTCTTTTTCTCTATCGGATATTTCAAAATACTCAACAACTTCTTCGATGGTTTCTTTGTTAAACATATTTGCAAAAACAATATCCGATGCCCAATCGGGAAAATAATGTCCTTTGTTTACTATTCTGCGCAAAGCAGTTTCCAATTCGGTAGGTGCTACATTTTTTAGAAGATACCCTTTCGATCCGTTTTTAATCATTTTGATTAAACTTTGCTCATCATCTTGCATGCTTAGTGCCAATATTAATACCAAAGGATGTGCTTCTTTCAACCATTTGGAAGTGGCATAACCATCCATAATTGGCATACTAATATCCAATAATACTATTTTTGGAATGTTGTTTTTGTCTTTAAATTTGTCTTGCAGTTCTTTTCCATTTCCACATTCATAAAGCACTTCAAAATCTCTAAAATTAGAAATAATGCTTCCTAGTGCTTTCGCTATTAGGATGTGATCGTCAACAATAACAATAGAGTGTTTCATGATTAGGTGTAAAACGTAGCTAATCTAATCATAATTTTAATCATTCTATAAATTATATTATAAAATAATTGGAAATTTTAAGGTTAAATGCGTTCCAGTATTACTACTTTCTAGAAAAAACGTACCGCCAACACTTTCTGTTCTCTTTTTCATATTTTGGAGCCCAATGCCTAAGGTATTCGGATTGGAAACATCAAAACCTTTTCCGTCGTCTATCAAGTTAAGGACAATAAAGTTTTCAGCATGACTTAAATGCAAATTTATGCCTTCACATTCGGAGTGTTTCAAACTGTTTTGAATAAATTCTTGTGCAATTCTAAGCAGCATACTTTTAAGATGGTACGAAATTTCTATTTTATCAATATCATCATAATGATTGAGAAGACATTTTTTTATTCTAGATACTTTTTCACATTCCAATTGAAGAAGAGCAACTATGTTTCTTTTGGCAATAGCATCATCGGTTAACGTTTTAGAAAGTTGCCTCAAATCACTTAATGATTCATTAATAATGTTGCTAATGTTTTGCAAATTTTCGTTGCTTTCAAAAGTTTTGTTTTCATACATATTACCTTGAATATATAAACTTGCCAACGTTAATTTCTGACCTATATTATCATGAATTTCTCTTCCAATTTCTTGCATCGTTTGTTGTTGCATTTCCAATTGTGAAGCCAAAAGTTCTCTTTGGTGTTTGCTTTTTTCAAACTCAAGAAGCATCTCACTTTCTTTTTTCTTCTTTTTATATTGCAACATATACGTGATGATAGCTACCATAAAAAGTAAAAAAAACAAGTTAAAAACAATGGTGATTAATAAGTATTCGGTTTTCCCCATATAATTGCTGCTGTAAAGAGTAAGTACATCAAATGATTTACGATTAGAAAAATCGTATAGTAATTCATGTAAATATCCATGTTTTTTAATAATATACCAAAGAATGAAAAGAAAGGTAATGTGCCAATATACAACATACATACACCCAAATTAACATAGAACATCATGTTGTCTTTAAACTTAATAATGTCATCCGATTTAATTTGTTTCATATATTCTAGAAACACTAAAATACCTAGAAAAAAAGCACCAACAACATAGTTAAAAGAATAAATAGAACTAATTGTTTCTTTTATTAAAGCATGAAAGGCAAAAGAAAGTAAATACAAGATACTAAATATCCAATACAATTTTTTTTGGTTAAGTGATTTATAGGCATAGAGCCAATAGAAAAATAAAAACTCAATAGGTATTACAAAATAACTTAAGAAATAATTTCCAAAATCATCTCCCAAATAATTGAAATATTTTTGAATTATCCAATTGTGTAAAGCTCCTGCAATAAAAATAAAACCTAAATAATAGATGAAGTACTTCCAGTAAGTATCCTTAAATTTTTTAAAATATAGAATCCCAAAAATTACTGGAAGTAGCTCAAAATAAAGTAAAGATTTTATAAGGATTTTAAATAATACAATCACTTTATAAAAAGTTTTTTAATTAAAAATATTAAAACCAAACACCAGATCCAGAAAATGGTGGCGGACATAATACCCCATGATTCTCTGCCATAATTGCTAACGCAGTATTAGTAGGTTTTGTACCATCATAAGTTTTGGTATCAAATGGATCAAAATCTTGATTAATTCCATCTATTTCTGTGGTGGGAATGGCTATTACAGTATGTAATTTTTCATAATCTTTTGCAATAGGATCTGTCAGCATAAAGGCTAAATCTTCATATCCTTGCTGATCCCATTTGTCTTTTTTAGGATAAGCAGCATAATAGAAACGTACCCCAAAGTTTTTCAATTCATATTCGGGATGTAAAGCAGTTTCTTCTTCAATAGTTTTTAAAAAATCTTTTAGAGTATTCAAATCGAGCCATACCGATTGGGCATCAAAGCTCATTGGGTGCGCTGTGCTAGATAAAATAGAAGATAATTGATTGTTTTTGTAGTTAGAAACCATCTCTTCGACCAAGCCTAGTTGTAGTTTTTTTGTGGACATAATTGGTGTGTTTATTGGGTTAATCTGTTTTTTGTTACAAAGCAATACTATTTATTTGAAATAGGGACTAGTGATTTCACTAGGATTTCGAAAAAAATCCTAGTGTTTTTCACACTAAAATAATCTAAAAATCTAGTGAAATCCCTAGTGCAATTTACAACAACAATTCCAACCTTTGTATAAGTTAAAGAGACAATTTGTATTCTGTAATAACCAAAATGTTTTTTTAATGAATTAGAAGTAAATTTTTGAGTTAAGTTAGAATTTCAAAACCTGCCCAAAAAATTTTGGTGGTTTAAAGTTTAATAGAAATGGGCAGGTTTTTGAAAAAAAAGATACAGCAGTACTAACTTCTAAAAAAGCATAAAACTATGAAACAATTATTAATGAATGATTATACTCTCATGTTAGAATCAGACAAAAAAGCCAAAAACATCATTACGATAGTAGTTTTGTTTGCTATTTTCTTAATTGTATGCGAACTCTATATATTGATAATTAGTAAGTAAAAAACCAAATAACTAATTTTTTAAAATTATTGTTTAACCCAATAAAAAGAACGCCATGTGTTGGAATACCCTTAGAAATAATTGCTCCCAATTGATTGATAGTTATCTTTTTAAAGAATCAAAACCTCTAAATCGCAAACTGTTAATTCAATTAACTGCCGATGAATTTCCCGAAATACCACGACTTCGTATAGCTTTTGCCGTAGATAGATACCTAGAAAGCCAACCCCAACCTATTACTTCGAGTGGTTTTGTACACTATATGCAACATTATTTACGATAAACAGGGAAGCCGAAAACTGACTAGAGTAGGCAGTGTTTTAATTAAATATTTTATGCCATTTGCAAATTTTGACAACCGTCATTTTGATGCTGCTGAAAAAACGGCAGTAAACAATGCACTCTCTAGTTTAGAGGATGCACTCAAAGAAAAACAAGCTAATCTTTCGGCAGAAGAACGCCAAAAGTATGGTAGCGTTAACGAACAAAATAAACTGATTATTAACAAAGTAAAAGATTATCACGATACTCAGCCTGCATTGAGCAGTCCTGATATTGATTGGAATGAATTTAATGACGATCATGACACTCGTAATTTTCTTCAAAGTACTATTTTACGTTTACAAGGATTAGTTATCGGAATGGAAAACGCAAAGATTTTGCATGATTATGATAATTATTCTGCGGCTTTGACCGATTATGATTATTCAAAATACAAAGCAGGAACACAATCAATAGGCTTTCAGCCAAAAGTTGACGAACTAGCACAGTTTTTTTCAGGAAGACCAACAGGTAGCACTGCTGCAAAACCTACAGAAGAAGAGGCGTAAACCACTTAATATACGTTCAGAACTAGTTTTAATAGGCTATACAACCTGTTATACTACGTTCTGAACTGGTTTTAATACGTTATCTAACCACTTTTAATACGTCTGGAATCACTTAATATACGTTCAAGACGACTTTTAATACGTTGGTTAACCTATTAAAATACGCTTCGAACTACTTTTAAGTGGTTATAGACCACTTAATATACGTTTATCAACCACATAAAACCAGTAATGAACCACTTAAAATAGGTTAACCAACGTATTAAAAGTAGTTATCAACCCCTTTAAAGTGGTTTTAAAAGGGTTATAAAAAAAGAAAACAACAAATAAAGAAGCTCAATACTTACTTGTTTTTTTGAGACAAAAAGCAAGTGAGTAGCTTGAGTAACTAAAACAGGGAAGCCGAAAACTGAGAGAGTAGGTGAATCATTTTGTAAATAGAAAAAAGTTGTATAAACTTGTATATATACTTCTTAGCAAAAACCTTTAAAAAACGATACAATGAGCATAATATCAAAATCACGTCTTACAGAATATAGAAATAGTACTCGTTACTATAGCAAAACAATCAATGAGAGCTTAATAGAATTTAAGGCAGAAAGCCGATATTCTAAAGTGACGATTTTCCTTTCTCATAAACACGATGAAACAGAAGAACTTGATAGTGCAATCAGTTTCCTGAAAAAATTTGGAGTTGAAGTTTATGTGGATTGGTTAGATGAAGGAATGCCAAGAACGACAAGTGGAACAACTGCAAATCGAATTAAAGAAAAAATTAAAGAAAACAGAAAATTTGTTTTTCTAGCGACAGAAGGTGCGATAAGTTCTAAATGGTGCAATTGGGAATTAGGACATGGTGACGCTCAAAAATATATTGAACATATTGCTGTACTTCCAGTGAAAAATAATTACACAGACTATAGTGGTGCAGAATATTTACAGATTTACCCTTATATCTATGAAAGCGACTTAACACCAAACTCATTTTTTGTGAAATATCCAAATGGAGTTTTAAAAGAACTTGGTGAATGGTTAAAAAGTTAAATATGGAAGACAAAAAAATTAAACATCTTGAATTCATTCAACTTGTGATTACAAGAATGAATGTAAACTCATTTCTACTTCGTGGGTGGTCTGTAACGCTTGTAGCAGCTTTATTTGCATTTGCGGCTAAAGATACGAATATTGAATATGTACTGATAACTTATATTTCAACACCACTTTTTTGGATACTAGACGGTTACTATTTATCCCAAGAAAGAAAGTATAGAGATTTGTATAACATCATCAGACAGAAAGAAGAGAATGAAATTGATTTTGATATGAATGCAACTATAACTGATAATACAAAGAATAGTTGGCTGAATAGCACATTTTCAATTACACAATTAATTTTTTACGGAACACTGATTATCATAACTCTTGTTGTGATGTTCATAATCAACTAATTTATGGCAAAAAGAATATTTTTCAGCTTTCATTACCAAGATGTATTTGATTTTCGAGCAAATATAGTTAGAAATCATTGGCTTCTTAAAAAGGATAGAGAGGATGCAGGTTTTTTCGATGCTTCTGTATGGGAGAAAGCCAAAAAAGATAGTCCGATTGCACTTAAAAGACTTATTAATGGTGCAATACAAAACACTTCTAACACTTGTGTTTTAATTGGTACTAACACTTTTGAACGAAGATGGGTTAAATATGAAATCATAAAAAGTATTGCAGCAGGAAATCACCTTTTTGGTGTTCATATCAACAAAATTAAGGGTAAAGACCAATTGACAAAAAATTACGGTAGCAACCCGTTTGACTATCTAGGTTATAAATATAGCGAAGATGGCACAAAACTCTCTCCAATTGAATATAAGAATGGTAAATGGGTATATTTCGGAGACTATGATTCTTATAAACTGAAATCTAAACCAACCCAATCAAAATGGGGCAAAGCATTTAAGTTATCTGATGATTACAAGACATATTGTTGGATTAAAGATGATGGTTATAATAATTTTTCAAGTTGGACAAAATAAAACCCGATAGCACGGATTTGTAATCCGTGCTCCAAAAACAACAATAATACTAACCACTAATACCAACTCTCATGAAAATACAACAAACCAAAGACGATTATATCATATCCTATATGCTGTTGCGCCAGTTAATAGGTGTTATTGGCATTGCGTTGCCATTTGCATTAATTATAGGCAATAGGTTGCTGGGCAACGAGTATTGGGTGCAAGTATCTATCAGTCATTATTTTTACAGTTATATGCACATTGCGTTTGTAGGTGTGTTGTGCATCTTGGGTGGTGTGCTCATTTCGTATCGTGAGAAAGAATATGTGTTTGCAAATAGAGTGGCCACTTTTGCAGGCTATTTTGCTATACTAGTGGCTGCTTTTCCTACTGCCTATAAAGGTTTTGAGGGAAAACATTACTTTGATACCACGGTGTGGCATGGTTGGTTTAAGTACATTCACTTTGGTAGTGCGGCGTTGTTGTTTGTTTGCTTTGCTATCTTCTGTTTTGTCATCTTTCAAAAGTCAGACGAAGGATTTGTACCTGCTGAATTTCCAGAAAAGAAAAAGCTACGCAACCATATTTATAAAATTTGCGGCTGGGGAATTGTACTTAGTATTTTGATGATTGTGGGATGCACACTTTATGAATATCTAACAGATAGCCAAACTACGTTTACTAAATATTCTACCTTTATATTTGAAACCACAGCGTTGTTGTGTTTTGGTAATTCGTGGTTACTAAAAGGTTCTGTTAATTGGAAACATTCCGATAATGCTGTGTTACGAAAAATAGCATCACCAGTGCGGTAAATAACTACCCAAAATACTTCTTCAATAACTCTTGAGCAGCAGCAAACGGTGACATTTCATTGGTAGCTACTGCTTTTTTGTGGGTTTCTAGTAGCGATGCAATTTCAGGATGTGTATAAAAGCGGTTTTTCAACTGCTCGTTGATGGTTTCGAGCATCCAATATTGATTTTGGTTTTGGCGTTTGGCATTAAAGTAATCGTTGGTTTTTACCTGTTCAAAATACTCTGAAATAATCTTCCAAACACCATCAATGCCAGTCTTTTCAAAAGCACTACAGGTAGTTACTTTGGGTATCCATCCCGAGGATTTTGCAGGAAATAGATGCAACGCTCGGTTAAATTCGGTTTTGGCTAGCTTGGCTTTGGCTACGTTATCGCCATCGGCTTTGTTAATAACAATAGTATCGGCCATTTCCATAATACCGCGTTTGATGCCTTGCAGTTCATCGCCAGCACCCGCAATTTTAAGCAGTAAAAAGAAATCGACCATACTGTGCACGGCAGTTTCGCTTTGACCAACGCCAACGGTTTCTATAATAATGGTATCAAAACCTGCGGCTTCACAAAGGATGATGGTTTCTCTGGTTTTTCGCGCCACGCCACCAAGTGTTTCTCCCGATGCCGACGGTCTGATGAAAGCGTTTTCGTCTTTCACCAATTCTTCCATTCTAGTTTTATCGCCCAAAATACTACCGTGACTGATGGTCGAACTTGGGTCAACGGCTAGCACGGCTACTTTCTTCCCAATAGAAGTCAAGTAAGTACCAAAGGCTTCAATAAACGTAGATTTTCCCACACCCGGAACGCCCGTAATACCAATGCGAATAGAGTTATTGGCATGGGGCAAACAGCCGTTAATGATTTGATTGGCTTTCTCTAAATGCGTTGGGTTGGTGCTTTCTACTAGAGTAATGGCGCGCGACAGGGCTACTTTGTCGTGGTTTAGAATGCCCGAAATCAGGTCGTCAGCACTAGGTTGTATTTTGCGCTTTGCAATTACTTTTTTTAATGAAAAGGCACTGATGCTTTCCGGTTGCGGAATGCCATCGTTTTCTGTAAGTGCGCTTTTTGGGTTATTTTTTTTCAAGAAAAATGCTTTTGGTAAAAATACAACTTTTTGTAGATAATGTTTATTTTTGTGTAAAATTAGACACATGCTTTTAGCCAAAGAAATTCTCGATAAATTAACCGCTATAGTTGGCGAAAACTATATTTTTACCGACCAAGAAACCCGCAATCACTATGGACATGACGAAACGGAAGACTATGTTTTTCCGCCAAGTGTTGTAGTAAAACCAGCCAATACCCAAGAGATTTCGGAAATTATCAAATTAGCCAACGATTATAAAATACCTACCACACCCATAGGTGCACGAACTGGCTTGAGTGGTGGTGCTCTTTCAATTTATGAAGGAATTGGGTTGTCAATGGAGCGTTTGAATAAAATCATCGAAATTGATGAGCAAAACCTTCAAGTTACCGTTGAACCAGCCGTTATCACACAAGTACTAAGAGAAACCGTTGCCGAAAAAGGATTGTTTTATCCTGTTGACCCAAGCAGTATGGGAAGTTGTTGGATTGGTGGCAATGTAGCCGAAAACTCAGGTGGTGCAAGAGCGGTAAAATATGGTGTAACCAAAGATTATGTACTCAATTTGGAAGTTGTTTTGCCTAGTGGTGAAATCATTTGGACGGGTGCAAATACGTTAAAAAACTCAACCGGATATAATTTAACCCAGTTGATGGTTGGCAGTGAAGGAACATTGGGTGTTATTACCAAAATTGTGTTGAAGTTAATTCCGAAAAACAATCACAATGTGTTGATGTTAGTGCCTTTTTATAAAGCACACGAAGCATGCGAAGCTGTTTCGGCAATCTTCCGCGCAGGAATTACACCAAGTGCTTTGGAGTTTATGGAGCGTGATGCTATTGATTGGACGATGCACTATGTTGAGGGTATAAACATCACCATAAAGCCAGAACATCAAGCACATTTATTGATAGAAGTGGATGGAAATTATCCAGATATTTTAATGCAAGAAGCCGAAAAAATTCTTTCGGTAGTAGAAGCTTTTGAAATAGATGAGGTATTATTTGCCGACACCGAAGACCAGAAGAACATGCTTTGGAAAATGCGCCGTGCAGTGGGTGAAGCCGTAAAATCGAATTCTATTTATAAGGAAGAAGATACGGTTGTACCACGATATATGTTGCCCGAATTGTTGAAAGGCATCAAAGAAATAGGAGCGAAGCATGGTTTCAAATCGGTGTGTTATGGTCATGCAGGCGATGGAAATCTACACGTAAACATCATTAAGGGCAACATGACTGATGATAATTGGAATACGCAAGTTCCTATTGGAATTAGAGAAATATTTCAGCTAACCGTTGCTCTAAAAGGAACACTTTCGGGCGAACATGGCATTGGTTATGTGCAAAAGAATTATATGAACATTGCTTTTTCTAAAGCAAATTTAGAGTTAATGGAAAGCATTAAACGTGTTTTTGACCCAAACAATGTGCTAAATCCTGGAAAGATTTTTCCGGATAGTAATTAATAAAACAAAAAAAATATCCGTCAATGTTGACGGATATTTTTTTAATCTCTTTTAGGAGCATTCTTTTTATTTCGCTTTTCTTCTTTCTTTTCTTTTGCAGTTTTAAGCGGTTCTTTTTTAGCCGATTTTTGAATGTCTTTACCTTTTGCCATAACTATTTGGGTTTATTGATTAGTTAAAGTAAAGATACCTACTAATTATTTAAACCAAGAGTAATCTTTATATTATTATCAAATAAAGTATTAAAAGCATTTGATTGAAATGCATCATCTAGATTGAAAAACTTCCATTCACCCATTGTTTCTGCATCAAAAACAGCCACATAAATACTTTCGCTTCGCACATTAAAACTGTTTCTATTTGGTTCAAAAGTTACGTTTTGTGTTTTCTCTTTTTCTTGCAACCACGTTTTCTTTTCTTCGGCTTTGGTTGCGGTTAATTTTTTTTCAAATGTGTATCGTTTTGGGTTTCGACTTCTGACTACACAAAAGGTTTGAGCACCTATGGTTTTGAATTCACTAAATAGAAAAGGAACTTTTTCTAGTTGTAAACGCATTCGGTAGTCATCATTTTGAAAATCGGTATCTAATTTTTCAAGAAAAGCAGACTTTCCATCAGCTTCATACACTTTAGGATACGTCAATTGAGCGATATCTTCAAACTCCATTAAAAAGTTGGCTTGATGCAATTTTGTGATAGCGTTTTGTAACTCCGATTTTGATTGGGAGAACGTTGTAAAAGGAATAATGATGAATAGTAAAATGTAGTTTTTCATGCTATTTAAATTCTAAATCCAACACCAAGTTTTACTATACTTGCATTTGTGTTGTAACTACTTTTAGGAATGTTACTTTCTAACTCAAGGATTTTGAGATAATCATAAGCAACATTTACATAAAAACGGTTTGTCAAATCATAATTCGCACCAAGATTTATATTTAAACCACTTTGATTATTACTACTATTTGGATTAGTAACTTCAGGACTTGAGAATTTTGTTTTAAAAATTAAAAAAGTGTACCCAATTCCTGCATAAGGATGAAGTTTTGTTACCTTTTTTAAATTCATTTCACAAAAAAATCTTGGTTGTATTGTGTATAATGAGGTATTAAATTTTAAGTTTTCATCAAAAGCTGGGAAAAAACGAGTAGCTTCAAAAGTATAATAAGCACTATTCAAGGAAACACCAAAATTGAATTGCTCCAGATTTTTGATTTTTTATTTAATACCCAAATCTGCAATTCCCTTATATTCACCGATAAAATTATTATCAATTGGCAATGGATAACTAGCTTCTATGCTAAACTTAGTTTTTTGTCCAAAAGTAATAAGAGTGTTCAAGCACAGTGCAATAAAAAAATAGTTCTTCATAAAATAGTAATGATTTAGTTATTTAGTAACGATTACTTTAAATTTTTTAATAAGATTTCCATTTTGAATTTGGATAAAATATAGTGATGGAGTTAAAGCAACGTCTAATTTATTTCCATTGAATTCATTTTGTGCATAAACTTGTCTTCCATTAATATCAAAAATTAGAACAGAATCTGCCGTGATAGTAGTGTTAAATTGAATAGAATTGTTTGATGAAGGATTTAAGACAAAAATGTTTTGGTTACTAAAATCAGGATTGTCTAATGTTAGACATACACTAGACAAAACATTTTCATTTTCAATAATTCCTGTTGTTGATGTCATGTTTTGACCTGTAAATCCAATAAAATTGGCAGGGTATTTTTCTGCTCTAAAAAAAGAATTGTCACTTCCTGAAATAGTACTGTTTTGTTGATAATAGGTTGGATTTGAGTTAACAATGCTTCCAGTAGGGTTTTTGTAAGACCATACTAGAGTTCCTGATTTTGTTATTTCGGATACTCTTCCTGTAGAAGTTTCAGCAATTATGATGTTTCCATTGGGTAACGAATGTGTGCCAGATTGTTTAGATTCATGTACTTCTATTCCCAAAATAGAACCATTCCAACTCCAATCATAAGTTGCAGGATTGAATTTATTGTTGGTTTTGGTATAGATGTTATTTACAATTTCTGGTGCAATCAAGCATACCGAAGTAAAATTTTGATTGGTAGTAGCATCACCATTGTTAAAGACGGTAATTTTTCCTTGGTCTAAATAGTCATTTTCTACCCATTTTGGATCATGTTGGAGGAAAAGTTTTCTGTCTGCACTAGTTCCTTGTCCATACACTTCGGGATTTCCCCAACGCCAAATAAAATCGCCACCATGATTTAAGTTTCCTCCAGTATGTCCCATAGCTTCTTGTGTAGTTGTACTATGATCAATAATATAAATTTCATTCAAATGTCGTGCTGAAACCAGAATTTGATCTAAATCGGCATTGTAATCCAAACCATTGGTGTGAATATAATCAACTGGATTACCTTCATAATTAATATCAAGTAATTCGGGATGATCGCTTACAATACCATAGTTAGACTTAGTGTCATCAAAATCTTGAATTATATGATCCATAAATTTCCACTCCCAAACTATTGAGGCTGTGTTTAATCCCGTTGGATGCAATTCAACTATTTTTTCAGATTTAAAGCTGGCATTTGTATTTGCTGGATTTCTACCCATGGCAGTCATTTGTGCCAAAGTATAGGATTCAGACACTAGACACAAAACATTTCCATTGGGTAAAGGTTCTATATCGTGATGTTGAGGAATTCCATTGGCTGTCGTGGCATAACTCCAAATAATGGTGTTACTCCAATCTCTTATTTCTATATGGTCTTTACCAGCTCGTAGTAAATTTCCATTTGCAAGTAAATAACATGTTGCTCCAGGAAGCTCAGTAAATGTCCATTGATTTACCTTTTCACCACAATTATTGATTAGAAATACTTCGTTGTTTTTTAGTGGAGAAAATAATGTATAACCTTCAGTAGCTCCGCTATCATGATATAACAAGCCAATAGTTTGAGCTTTTGCAAATAAATTGAATACTAATAAGACATATAATAGCGTATTTTTTTTCATATCTTTTTTTTCAAATTTAAAAAAAATGTTTTTATAAATGTTGCTTCAACATATTTTAATTAAAAAATCCTCAATAGTAAAACCATTGAGGATTGAAATTATAGTTAATTAAATATTATTCAGAAACTAAAACCCATTCGCCAGAAGCAATCATACTTTCTGCTTTTTTGTATTTCATGGATTCTGTTTTTCCACTCATTACATGTTTAATTGTAACGGTGTCGTTTCTATTTATTTTTGGAGTTTCACGAACGATAGTTTCAGTAACCTGAGGACGTTGTGATGCTGCTTGACCAGCTTCTCTATTTGCACTTTCGCTACTATTAATTTCTTCTTTTGTTTCGGTGTAATTCTCTTTGCGCTTTACTTGACGTGCTTCTTGAATAGTATTGTTTTGCTGTGGCAAATCACCTTTAAACAAGAACGAAATCACTTCTTTATTAACGCCATCAAGCATTGCTCTAAATAAGTTGAAGGCTTCCAATTTATAAATTAGTAAAGGATCTTTTTGCTCATGAACAGCCAATTGAACCGACTGTTTCAACTCATCCATTTTACGTAAATGCTTTTTCCAAGCTTCATCAACAATAGCAAGTGTGATGTTTTTCTCAAAATCAGCCACAAGATGTCTTCCTTCTGTATCGAATGCTTTTTTCAAATCGGTAACTACATTCAAACTTTTAATTCCATCTGAAAAAGGAACTACGATACGTTCAAATTTGTTGCCTTCATTTTGATAAACATTAGCAATTATTGGGAAAGCTTCTCGTGCACTTCTTTCTGTTTTTTCTGTATAATAAGCCATTGCCGCTTTATATACTTTACCCGTGATTTCCATTTCAGACATTTTATCAAATTCTGAAGTCGAAATTGGAGATGTAATTGAGAAATAACGAATTAATTCGAATTCAAAGTTTTTGAAATCATTCGATCCTTTGGTTTGGCTTACAATCAACTCGCAAGTGTCGTACATCATGTTGGCGATGTCTAATTTTAAACGTTCTCCATGCAAGGCGTGACGACGACGTTTATAAACTACTTCACGTTGCGCATTCATAACATCATCATATTCTAGCAAACGCTTACGTGTACCGAAGTTGTTTTCTTCCACTTTTTTCTGAGCACGTTCAATAGATTTGGTCATCATCGAATGCTGAATCACTTCACCTTCTTTCAAGCCCATTCTATCCATAATTTTGGCTACTCTTTCGGAACCAAATAAACGCATCAAATTATCCTCTAAAGAAACATAAAACTGCGAACTTCCCGGATCACCTTGACGACCAGCACGACCACGTAACTGGCGGTCAACACGTCGTGAATCGTGACGTTCTGTACCAACGATAGCTAATCCACCAGCGGCTTTTACTTCTGGAGACAATTTAATATCTGTTCCACGACCGGCCATATTGGTTGCTATAGTTACTACGCCTGGTTTTCCAGCTTCGGCAACAATTTCTGCTTCACTTTTGTGCATTTTGGCATTCAATACGTTATGATTAATACCACGCATTTTCAACATTCTACTCAATAATTCGGAGATTTCAACCGAAGTTGTTCCAATTAAAACGGGTCTTCCAGATTGTGATAGTTGTGTAACATCTTCGATTACGGCATTGAATTTTTCACGAACTGAACGGTAAATGAAATCTTCTTTATCATTTCTAGCAATAGGTCTATTGGTTGGAATTTCAACTACATCTAATTTATAAATTTCCCAAAATTCGCCCGCTTCTGTAACAGCAGTTCCAGTCATTCCTGCTAATTTATTGTACATACGGAAATAATTCTGAAGAGTAATGGTAGCAAAAGTTTGTGTAGCAGCCTCAATGGTAACTTGTTCTTTGGCTTCAATAGCTTGATGCAAACCGTCAGAATAACGTCTTCCATCCATGATACGACCAGTTTGCTCGTCAACAATAAGGATTTTGTTGTCCATTATCACATATTCTACATCTTTTTCAAACAAAGTGTAGGCTTTTAAAAGTTGCGTTAAAGTGTGAATACGTTCTGATTTTATACCAAAGTCTTGAAATAATTTTTCTTTAGCTTCGGCTTCTTTATCTTTTTCTAAATTAAGTTTTTCAATTTTTGCAATTTCAGTTCCAATGTCTGGAAGAATAAAGAAATCTTCTGATGTGTCTTTGGATAAGAATTTGATTCCCATATCCGTCAATTCTACCTGATTGTTTTTTTCTTCAATAACAAAATATAATGCTTCATCAACGATTGGCATTTTTCGGTTGTTATCTTGCATGTATTCATTTTCTGTTTTTTGCAACAAAGCTTTATTCCCTTCTTCACTCAAAAACTTGATTAATGCTTTGTTTTTTGGTAAAGCTCTATACGCTCTCAACAATTGGAAACCACCGTCTTTGGTATTTCCTTCTTTGATTAAACGTTTTGCTTCGGTCAAAAAGCCACCAGCAATTTGTCGTTGAAGTGCATAAAGATTTTCAATTTTTGGTTTTAATTCAGTAAACTCATGTCTATCACCATCAGGAACTGGACCCGAAATAATTAATGGCGTTCTGGCATCGTCAATTAATACAGAATCCACCTCATCCACAATGGCGTAGTTGTGTTTTCTTTGCACCAAATCTTCTGGAGCATGCGCCATATTATCACGCAAATAATCGAAACCAAATTCGTTATTGGTTCCATAAGTAATATCTGCTTCGTATGCTTTTCTTCTTGCATCCGAGTTTGGTGAATGATTGTCAATACAATCCACAGTCATTCCGTGGAATTCAAATAATGGTGCTTTCCATGTACTGTCACGTCTTGCCAAATAGTCATTCACGGTTACAAGATGAACACCATTTCCGGTTAAGGCATTAAGATAGAGTGGAAGTGTTGCTACTAAAGTTTTACCTTCACCTGTTTGCATTTCAGCAATCTTTCCTTGGTGTAGAACAATTCCTCCAATCAACTGAACGTCGTAGTGGATCATGTCCCAAGTAATTTCTTTACCCGCTGCATTCCATGAATTAGACCAAATGGTCTTTTCTCCTTCTAATGTAATATAAGGTTTTGTAGCAGAAAGTTCTCTGTCTTTTGGAGTTGTTGTTACTTCAACAGTAGTGTTGTCTTTAAAACGGCGTGCGGTTTCTTTTACAACACCAAAAGCTTCTGGAAGAATTTCTAATAATATTTTTTCTGAAATATCGTAAGCTTCTTTTTCTAAAACATCCACTTCATTATAAATATCTTCTTTTTTATCAATATCAACGATGCCTTCTGCTTCCAATTTTAAAGCTGCAATTTTAGCATCTTTTTCGGCTCTGGCATCTTTGATTTTCTGTTTGAATTCAACAGTTTTGCTACGCAATTCATCATTAGATAATGCCATTAAGCTATTTTCGAATGATTTAATTTTATTTACTAAAGGTTGTATTGATTTAACATCTTTTTGAGATTTATCTCCAACAAAAGCTTTAAGAATACTATCAATGAAACTCATATTATTGTTATGTTTTTAAAGTGTGCAAATTTAAACAAAAAAAAAGCCCTCAAAGGACTTTTCTTTCTTAGTGTTTACTTATTTTTTTAATATTCATCCTCGTTCCAAAGATAGTCTTCGTCAGTTGGATAATCTGGCCAAATTTCTTCCATCGATTCATATATTTCGCCTTCGTCTTCAATTGATTGAAGATTTTCTACTACTTCAAGTGGCGCACCAGCTCTAATAGCGTAGTCGATTAATTCGTCTTTAGTCGCAGGCCACGGTGCATCGCTTAAATAGGATGCTAATTCTAATGTCCAGTACATTGTCTATCGGGTTTAATTTTATGCAAAAATAAATTTATTACTGAAAAAGTCAAGTAAAAAATGATTTATTTTAAAAAAAAGATAAGAACGGCTTTTTTTAAATTCAAATTTTAAATTCCAAATTCCATTGTTTTCGTTTTTACCGTTGGAGTTTGGGTTTTATTTTCTAGAATTTTATTTACGTGGAATCCATTGTACTTCATCTGCGTTCAAATCGTAAGACAACTTCCGTGCCAATACAAAAAGATAGTCAGAAAGTCGGTTTAGGTATTTGATAACATAGGCATCTGTGGGTTCAATTTCGTTTAAATGTACTGCTAAACGCTCAGCTCTTCGGCAAACGCAACGAGCAATATGACAATATGACACAGTAGTATGTCCGCCTGGCAAAACAAAATGTGTCATCGGTGGCAAACTTTCTTCCATCCTATCAATTTCTTTTTCTAAAAACTCAATATCGGATTCTATAATTCCTAAATTTTGAAGTCGTGGTTGACCATTTTTTAGTGTTTCTTTTTCGGGTGGTGTGGCAAGTATTGCGCCTACAGTAAACAATCGGTCTTGAACTTCTATTAGAACTTTTTTATATAATGAATTGATTTCTTGGTCTCGAATTAAACCAATATGTGAGTTGAGTTCGTCAACTGTTCCATAACTTTCAATTCGGATGTGGTGCTTTGGAACTCTTGTTCCGCCAAAAAGAGCTGTTGTTCCTTTGTCGCCTGTTTTTGTATATACTTTCATATGGATTTTAGACTTTAGATTTATAGAAATACATTGTTTTTTAAGAAATATAAACCTGTAATTTTATGATGATTGTTAATGGTTATTCTTATTGTTAGGTTCCCGTTTTCAAAAGTAGTGTCATAATTGTAGCGGATTGTGTTTTGTGTATTTATTTTGAAATCTAACAAATTATAATTTATTATTGTTCCGTAGTCTTTTTTTATTTTGGTTAAAAAAGAACTATAATATTCTTTTGTCCTTACTTTTTTCATGGCAGGCGAAAAAGTTTGGTAGATGGTTTCAAATTTTGAAGAATTGAAATTTAAAATAAAATTATCGAAATCAACATTTTGACTTTGTGAAAAGACGTTTGTGTTAATGAGGATAATTAATATTAGAAATAGCTTTTTCAATAGATAATAGAATTGACAATTTTAAAGTCCCAAAGTTACTAAAAATTCAAATGGTTTATTCATCTAGCCCTGATTGAAGCAAGTATCCTTTTTTGAGAAAATTGCGTCTAGACTGCGAATAGCATGACAAAAAAGATACTGCAAAAAGCATGAATTACATTTCTAAAAATGCCCAAAACTTATGCTTCAATTATTAAAGATGCTCTGTGTTTTGTTGGTCACTTTCAATCATTCCATCACGCAAACGGATGATTCGGTGTGCATATTTGGCTATGTCTTCTTCGTGGGTTACTAGGATTACGGTATTCCCATTTTTGTGAATATCATTAAAAAGACTCATAATTTCTACCGAGGTTTTACTATCTAAATTTCCAGTTGGTTCGTCGGCAAGAATGATTGAAGGATTATTGACTAATGCTCTTGCTACTGCTACACGTTGGCGTTGACCACCAGAAAGTTGGTTGGGTTGATGATCCATTCTGTCACTTAATCCAACTTGACTTAAAACTTCTGTAGCACGTATATTCCGTTCGGATTTTGAAAATCCTGCATAGATCATTGGTAAAGCAACATTGTCTAAAGCAGTTGTTCTTGGTAAAAGGTTAAATGTTTGAAAAACAAATCCAATTTCTTTGTTTCTTATCTCAGCTAATTGATCATCATGCATTTGTGAGACATCATTTCCATTAAGAATGTAAGTTCCAGAAGTTGCAGTATCCAAACATCCTAAAAGATTCATTAGGGTTGATTTTCCTGAACCACTTGGCCCCATCAATGCGACATATTCGCCTTTATTGATTTGTAAATCAATGCCTTTTAAAACATTTATAATTTCGCTACCTAGAACAAAATCTCTTTTAATTTGTTTGATGTCTATTAACGGATTTGCCATTTGAGTTATGATTGACGATTAACGATTTTGGAATTATTGAATGTAAATATAGGTATTCAAAACGGCTAATTTGTTACAAGTTAAATTCTAATAATAAAATTTTCTTTCACCTGTTCGCTTCTAAAAAAGACAATTCCCCACTGAAAAGTATCGATAGTTACTGTTACTTTTGGATGATTTTTAATGATTTCCCAAGCTTCTTCCATTTCTTTTGACCAATGTATGTCATCGAAAATCCAAACTGTTTCATTTGCAATTGTTTGTAATAAAAGCTCAAAATATTCTAGTGTCGCTTTTTTGGAATGGTTGCCGTCGAAGTAGATTAGGTTGTAGGTTGTAGGTTGTAGGTTGTAGATTGAAAGGTATTCTTCAAATTTTGTGGTTACGAATTTTATATTTTGGAATTTGGAATTTTCTAATTGGAATTTTGCAATTTCTTGAGTTTTTGGACAACCTTCTAATGTAGTTATTTTAGCAGATTCATTTCCTAAAGATAGGGCAGAAGTTGCTAATCCTAGCGAAGTTCCAATTTCTAAAACACTTTCAGGTTGAAAATAATTTGTAATTCTGAAAAGTAATTCGGCTCTTTTTGGAGAAATTCCAGCAGTGTTGGCAATTTTTGAGATTTGTCTTTTATTTGATTTAAAAACTCTTGAACCTGCACCAAAATCAGTTACTTCAATGAATTTTTTGTTTTCTAGAAGTGAATTTCTATATTTTTTTATAATTGAATATTCAGGATATTGTTTCTTGTCATAGAAACATTTGGTCACTAAATTAAATACAAATGGAGAATGCACTCCATGTTGGTTTGTTGAATTCCACAGAAAATTTAAATATGATTTAATTAGATGTTTCATTTGACACAAATTTCACAAATTTCACAGATTAATTTGTGAAATCTGTGAATTTTGTGTTTGTAATTTATTCAATTTTAGAAGAAAGTTCAAACCAACGCTCTTCGTTTTTTTCCAATCTTTCAATTACTTTCTGAAGTTCGATGGCTTTTTTCTCAATTTGGTCATCAGCAACTTTTCCTTCTGAAAATAAGTTTTCAATTTGTTTTTTCTCGTATTCTAAATCTTTGATTTCTCTTTCGATTTTGTTGAATTCCTTTTGTTCATTGAAATTTAAGCCCGAATTAGTTGGGTTATTTTGTTTCCAATTAGTCTTTTCGGTGCTTACGTTAGATAAGTTTTTTGGTTCTACACTGTCTTCATACGATCTAAAATCAGAATAATTTCCTGGGAAATCCTCAATCTGACCTTCGCCACGGAAAATGAATAAATGATCCACAATTTTATCCATGAAATAGCGATCGTGCGAAACCACAAGCAAGCAACCTGGATAATCCAACAAGAAACTTTCCAAAACATTCAAGGTAACAATGTCTAAATCATTCGTTGGTTCATCGAGAATTAAAAAGTTAGGATTTTGAATTAAAACCGTACATAGGTACAAGCGTTTTAATTCGCCACCACTCAATTTTTCTACAAAATCATATTGTTTTTTGGCATCAAAAAGGAAGCGTTCCAATAATTGTGAAGCAGAAATTATTTTTCCTTTCGTTAATGGAATGTATTCGCCATATTCTTTGATTATATCAATAACTTTTTGTCCTGGTTTTGGGTTAATACCGCTTTGTGTATAATAGCCAATTTTTATCGTGTCACCAACAACTACTTTTCCAGCGTCTGGCAGCATAGTTTTGGTCAAAATATTCAAGAAAGTAGATTTTCCTGTTCCATTTTTACCAATAATTCCAATCCGTTCGCCTCGTTGAAAATCGTAGCTAAAGTTGTCTAAAATTGTTTTTTCTTTAAATTTTTTGAACAATTTGTGCAACTCGATAATCTTGCTTCCCATGCGTTCCATGTTGATTTCGAGTTCTACTACGTTTTCTTTTCTGCGACTTTCGGCTTTTTCTTTAATCACATAAAAATCATCTTGACGTGATTTTGATTTGGTCGTTCTGGCTTTCGGTTGACGTCTCATCCAAGCCAATTCTTTCACAAAAAGATTTTGCGCTTTGTCTATAGAAGAATTTTCCATAGCAATACGTTCTTCTTTTTTCTCTAAATAATAGGAGTAATTTCCTTTATAAGAATATAATTTTCCGTTGTCTAATTCGATGATTTCGTTACAAACACGTTCTAAGAAAAAACGGTCGTGCGTCACCATAAACAGCGTAATGTTTTCTTTTGCAAAATAACTTTCCAGCCATTCTATCATTTCCAAATCCAAATGATTGGTTGGCTCATCCAAAATCAACAAATCAGGTCGATTAATCAAAATTATCGCTAACGATAAACGTTTTTTTTGTCCACCAGAAAGCGATTTCACTTTAAGTTTTAAGTCATCCAGTTTTAATTTGGAAAGAATTTGTTTGAACTGTGTTTCAAAATCCCATGCATTATAACTGTCCATTTCATCAAATGCCAACTGATATTTATCTGCATCTTCTGGATTTTCTAATGCTTTTTCGTATCGTTCAATTACTTTTAGTATTTCGTTGTCCGAAGCAAAAATACTTTCTTCAATCGTCAATTCGTCTTGCAAATTATTGCTTTGCGACAAAAACGCCATGTTCAATCCTTTTCGGACTACTACTTGTCCGCTATCTGCTTCATCTTCGCCGTTAATAATCTTCATGATACAGGTTTTTCCCGAACCATTTTTGGCAATAAATGCAATTTTTTGGTCTTTATTGATGCCAAAAGAGATGTCTTTAAATAATACACGTTCGCCAAAAGCTTTGGATATATTTTCTACTGAAAGGTAATTCATTTTAATTTGAAGATTTGATAATTGTTAATTTTAAAATTAACTGGTTTGCAAAAGTAGTACATTATTTATTAAGAGCATTTTCAAATTTTCAAATTGTAACATTTTCAAATTACCCTATATTTGTCAAATGCAATTATCCGTAATTATCCTTAATTATAACGTTCGCTACTTTTTAGAAGTATGTGTTTTGAGTGTACAAAAAGCCATTCAAAATATAGATGCTGAAATCATTGTTATTGATAATCATTCTTCAGATGATAGTTGTGCGATGATGAAAACTAAATTTCCAAACATAAAACTCATTGAAAACAAAGAGAATTATGGTTTTCCAAAAGGAAATAACATTGCAGTAAATGAAGCTAAAGGCGAATTTATTTGTATTTTAAATCCGGATACAATAGTTGCAGAAGATACATTTGTTAAAATTCTAAATTTTGTCACACTGAGCGCAGTCGAAGTGCCAAACTCGCAACTTTCCGCTGGAATAATCGGTTGTAAATTAATTGATGGTTCGGGACAATTTTTACCCGAAAGTAAACGTGGTATTCCAACGCCTTGGGTTGCTTTTACAAAAGTTTTTGGTTTGTATAAATGGTTTCCGAAAAGCAGTTTGTTTAACAAATATTATGCACAACATTTAGATAAAAATCAAACTGGAAATGTAGAAATTCTTGTTGGTGCATTCATGATAATGAAACGCGAACTTTATAATGAAGTTGGCGGTTTTGATGAAAATTGCTTTATGTATTCTGACGATATTGATTTGAGTTATATGGTTTTACAAACCGGAAAAGCAAATTATTATTATCATGATACAACTGTAATTCATTTTAAAGGAGAAAGTACAGTTAGAGATGAAAAGTACATGAAGCGTTTTCAAGAAGCTATGAATTACTTTTATAGAAAACATTTTAAGAAATCATATTTCTTTAGCTTTATGATGAAAATGGGTTCTATATTTTTTTCATTTGTAAAAAAATATCAAGCTGAAAAGCCAGCAAAATCTTCACCAGATAGTTATGTTTTAATTTCTAGCAAATTAGACCTTAAAGATAAATTGTCAAAAGAACTTCAAAAAAACATTCAACTTGCAACGATAGAAAATGGAAAAGTAGTATTTTCGCAAACGATTTCGGAGCACGAGAAAACAGAGATAATATTTGACTGTTCGTATTGCAGTTTCAAAGAAGCGTTGATTTTTATGGAACAAAATGCTAAAAGATTTACTTTCAAATTTTTAATTAAAGAAAATGGCTATTTAATAGGCAGCAACAGTAGTAATGACAGAGGAGAAATTATTTTTATTTAATTTCAATTGTTGAAAAGTAGCTTCGAAATTATTAATAAATAAAAAAAGCAATTCGTAGCATAAGCGCAATAATTAGTAATTTTGCAACGAAATACAACCACACTTAGTTTACAATTATGGCAAAGTTTGAATTGAAATTACCAAAAATGGGAGAAAGTGTTGCAGAAGCAACCATTACCAATTGGTTAAAAAACGTTGGAGATACAGTTAATGCAGATGAAGCTGTACTTGAAATCGCTACTGACAAAGTAGATAGCGAAGTACCAAGTGAAGTCTCTGGAACATTAACCGAAATATTATTTCAAGTAAATGATGTTGTTCAAGTTGGTCAAACCATTGCATACATAGAAACAGAAGTAAATAGTGCTGTTTCAACTCCTGAAGTACAAGTAAATCCTCCAGTTGCCGTTGCAGAAGTTACTAAAACTTTTGAAGCAGCAAGAGAAAGTGTTGCGCCAGTTGTTTTAGAAAAAGCAGATTATTCTAATTCTGATAAATTTTTCTCACCATTAGTTAAGAATATAGCACTCCAAGAAGGTGTTTCTGTTGGTGAATTAAATTCTATTTCGGGTTCAGGAAAAGAAGGAAGAGTTACAAAAGAAGATATTTTAACTTTTGTGACCAAAAGAAATACAAACGGTGTAGCAAAAGTAGCAACGATTGAAGCTCCTGTTCCAGTTGCAACGCCACAAATTGTAGAACAAAAAGTAGAAGAAACACCAAAAGCTTCTCCACAACCAGCGGCAACAATTTCTAAAACAGAACCAGTTAAAGCTCCGGTTTCTGTTAATGGTGGCGACGAAATCATCGAAATGGACAGAATGCGTAAGTTGATTTCTGGTTATATGGTGGCTTCAGTGCAAACATCGGCACACGTTCAATCATTTATTGAAGTTGATGTAACTAATATTGTAAAATGGCGCGATAAAGTAAAAACAGCATTTGAAAAACGTGAAGGCGAAAAATTAACGTTTACACCAATTTTTATGGAAGCCGTTGCCAGAGCATTGAAAGATTTTCCAATGATGAACATTTCTGTAGATGGTGATAAAATCATCAAGAGAAAAAATATTAATTTAGGAATGGCAGCTGCTTTACCAAATGGAAATTTAATTGTTCCTGTTATTAAAAATGCAGATGAATTAAATATCGTTGGAATGGCAAAAGCAGTAAATGATTTAGGAAATAGAGCCAAAGCCGGAAAACTAAAACCAGACGATACACAAGGCGGAACATATACCGTAACCAATGTTGGGACTTTTGGTTCTGTATTTGGAACACCAATAATCAACCAACCACAAGTTGGAATTTTAGCGCTAGGAGCCATTAGAAAAGTGCCAGCAGTTATCGAAACTCCAGATGGTGATTTTATTGGAATTCGTCAAAAAATGTTCTTGTCACACAGTTATGACCACCGAGTTGTAGATGGTGCATTAGGTGGAAGTTTTGTAAAACGAGTAGCCGAATATCTTGAAGCTTTTGATGAAAATAGAGATTATTAGAAATAAAAAATTCCCGATTGAAAAATCGGGAATTTTGCTTTGTATAAGTTCTAAAAATATATTATTTTCTCTTCAATACTTTTTCTACTGCTTCAACAATTGCTTGGTTGTTTAACTTGTATTTTTCCATCAATTGCTCAGGTGTTCCACTTTCTCCAAAACTATCATTAACAGCAACAAACTCTTGTGGTTTTGGGTTATTTAATGCTAAAACTCTTGAAACACTTTCACCCAATCCACCAAGAAAATTATGTTCTTCAGCAGTAACAACACAACCAGTTTTTGCAACCGATTTTAAAATGGCTGCATCATCCAAAGGTTTTATAGTGTGAATATTAATTACTTCTGCCGAAATTCCTTTGGCTTCTAAGGCTTCAGCAGCTACTAATGCTTCCCAAACCAAATGGCCAGTTGCAACAATTGTTACATCTGTTCCTTCATTTAATAGAATTGCTTTTCCAATTTCAAATGTTTGGTTAGTAGGAGTGAAGTTAGGCACAACTGGACGACCAAAACGCAAGTAAACTGGACCATGATGATCAGCAATAGCAATAGTTGCCGCTTTGGTTTGATTGTAATCACAAGTATTGATAACCGTCATTCCGGGTAACATTTTCATCAACCCAATATCTTCTAAGATTTGGTGTGTTGCACCATCTTCTCCAAGTGTTAAACCAGCATGCGAAGCGCAAATTTTTACATTCTTATCCGAATATGCCACCGATTGACGGATTTGGTCATAAACTCTTCCTGTAGAAAAGTTAGCAAATGTTCCTGTGAATGGAATTTTTCCACCAATAGTTAAACCAGCTGCAATTCCAATCATATTGGCTTCTGCAATTCCAATTTGAAAAAAACGTTCTGGGTGATTCTTTTTGAAATCGTCAAACTTTAACGAACCTATTAAATCGGCACAAAGTGCTACCACATTTTCGTTTTTTTGTCCTAATTCGGTCATTCCTGCACCAAATCCAGAACGGGTATCTTTACTTCCTTGATTTTCGTATTTTTTCATAATATAATTACTTTAAAATTTAAGTCTTACTTCTGAAGTCTCAAATCTTAATTCTATTTAATAATCTCCTAAAGTTTCTGCATTTTGTGCTAATCCTGTTGCTAATTGTTCGTTGTTTGGTGCTTTTCCGTGCCAAGCATGTGTGTGCATCATAAAATCTACACCATTGCCCATAACGGTATGCAATAAAACACAAATTGGTTTTCCTTTTCCAGTTCTGCTTTTTGCTTCATTCATTCCAGTTAAAACTGCTTCAATGTTGTTTCCTTCTTTGATTTCTAAAACATCCCAATCAAAAGCTTCAAACTTGGCTTTTATGCTTCCCATATTTAAAACTTCATCTGTAGAACCATCAATTTGCTGACCATTCAAGTCAACAGTTGCAATTAAATTATCCACTTTTTTGGCAGAAGCATACATTATAGCTTCCCAGTTTTGACCTTCTTGTAATTCTCCATCACCAGTAAGTGCATATACTAAATGTGAGTCTTTATTTAATTTTTTAGCTTGAGCTGCTCCAATGGCAACCGATAAACCTTGTCCTAAAGAACCCGATGCCACTCGAACTCCAGGCAAACCTTCATGAGTAGTTGGGTGTCCTTGTAAACGAGTATTTAATTTTCTAAAAGTAGCCAATTCAGAAACTGGAAAATAACCGCTTCTAGCTAAAACGCTGTAGAAAACAGGAGAAATATGACCATTAGATAAGAAGAATAAATCTTCGCCAATGCCGTCCATGTCAAAACCAGGTTTTCTTTCTAAAATGTTTTGATATAAAACAGTAAAAAATTCAGCACAGCCTAGTGAACCACCAGGATGACCTGAATTTACAGCATGAACCATACGAAGAATGTCTCTTCGAACTTGTGTTGTAAAATCGTGTAAGTGTTGTGTGTTAGACATTTTAAGGTGTTAAAATTAATATGCAAAATTAACCTTATTTTTTGCTTACACAAAATCAAAAAGCGATTAGTTGTTAAATATTTTAAATAAATTGAAACTTATATTTTAATGATTTTTTTAGTGTCAATTTGTTTGCCATTTTTGCTTATAGTTACATAGTAAATCCCATTAGATAAGTGGTTTAAAGGGATGGTTAACGAATGGTTAGCTATTGCTTTTAGGGAAGAAGCAATACTTTGTCCTAGTGAATTGTAAATACTGATTTCAACCAATTCCGAATTGTTTTCTGAAAAAACAATTGTTAAACTTTCTTTTACTGGATTTGGATAAATAATGAAGGAAGCATCTTGAATCTTTATAGTATTTAGGTTGGGTTGAAACTCATAAGCACCCAAATCCACATTATCAATTCTGGAGTTACCGTCTTTATCAGTTATTGGTGCAACAGTTGAAGAACCACTATTTATAGCGATACTACTTGGCATCAAATGAAAATCAGCTTCTAAAGGATTAGTACTCGGAAACACAAAATCTGGATTTCCAATTAATGTGTTTGTCCCAAAATGTGCAGCCAAGTCTGAGTTTTCTGCCCAAAGATTATAATCTACAATTAAATTAGCAATATTGTAAATTGCAATAGGCGGAATATTTACATCAGGGAAAACAATGTTATTGATGTAGGTAATAGCACTTGAATCGAAAGCGGTTAATTCACCTTCTTGAGTATCATCAGACTGACAGTTTTTATACAATGTATTATTAGAAACGATGATATTATCCGAAGAATAACTATGAATTCCTCTAGCACCATTATCAAAAATCACATTGTTTATGATATAGGTTTTACCTAAATAAGCACCTAATGGCGAATCAAATTGCGTATTTCTACTATCATCTATTACAATACCATTTCCATCAATTATCGTTGGAACACCTTCAATTAATCTTGGGATATAACATTCGTTTCTATAACAAGTATTGCCCGAAATGATGTTTTTAATTTCCAATGAATTATCTGAATTCCAGTTTTGATACATAGAAATTCCACTATTATTGTATGGCGAATACCAAGCACATTCATAAACTGTGTTGTTTTCAATAGTTATATAATCCGAGTGATAGCTGTAAATTCCGCCACCGCCACATTTTGAAATCGTACAATTTCTAATAATGACATGATGACTTTTATTTTCTTGATTATCAAACTCAATTGAAATAGCAATTCCATTTCCAGAAGTGGCAGCATTGTCAAAATTATTTTGTTCAGAAAGTGCATATTCGAGAGAAATAGCATCATTATTTCCAATAATTTTCAATCCATCAATAATAATATAATCTGCTCCTTGGATGTTAACCGCTTGCCAATTATTAGCATTTAATTTTAAAACAGGTTGATGCCCTTCATAATTTTTGTAAGTTATCCATTGATTTTCAGTTCCAGATATTACAATTTCTAAGATGTCACTATCAGCATTGTCATTTGAATAAATGCCGTTCATGATAAAAATGACGTCACCAGGCTGAGAAATGTCATGGGCTTGCTGAAGAGTTAAAAAAGCGGTTTCAGGGGTTAGACCATCATTTGAAATAATTCCAGTTAATTGACTCACATAATAATTTGTAGCATTTCCTGAAATGAAAAATAAAAGAAGCAATGAGTAAAGTTTTTTCATAAGTTGGTAGTAGATTGCAATATTAATTTTGTTTAAAACTAAACATAGCTAGCAAAACAAAAAAATTATTAAGTGCAAATGAAAATAAAATCGACGTACTGCAACTTTATAAAAATTAAGATTGTTTGTCAATTATTTTTTATCTGAAAACTTACTGATGATGTAAACTATTATTGCTAAAATAGCAATGACAATAAATATTCCAACTCCCATTCCTGCTTTAAAAATGCTCTCTATAGCGGAACAACTTGTGAATAATAGACTGGTTAAACTTAACACAATAAGTTTGTTGATTACTGATTTCATAGTTTCTATATTTTTAATTAAAAATCCAATTTATTAGTTTAACAAAATTGTAACTTTTACTATAATAAATACTTATAAAATTTTTGTCAAAATTTATAGAATTAATTGATGTTTGTTTTGTCACTCCCAAAAATCATCATGTTAAATTATTTCCTAATTCCTAATTCCTAAATCTTAATTAATTTATCTTTGCCCATTGAAAAAAACTTTAAATGAAATTTGAATTATTACAGACTGATGTACAATCGAAAGCCAGAGCAGGTAAAATAACAACTGATCATGGTGTGATTGAAACACCAATTTTTATGCCAGTTGGAACTGTTGCTTCGGTAAAAGGTGTTCATCAACGAGAACTGAAAGAAGAGATTAATCCCGATATTATACTTGGAAATACTTATCATTTATACTTAAGACCACAAACACAAATTCTTGAAAAAGCTGGTGGTTTACACAAATTTATGAATTGGGATAGAAATATTTTGACCGATTCAGGTGGTTATCAAGTCTATTCACTTTCCTCTAACAGAAAAATTAAAGAAGAAGGTGTTAAATTCAAATCGCATATAGATGGTTCGTACCATGTTTTTACACCTGAAAACGTTATGGAGATTCAACGGACAATTGGTGCTGATATTATCATGGCTTTTGACGAATGCACGCCCTATCCTTGCGATTATCGTTATGCTCAACGAAGCATGCACATGACTCACCGATGGTTAGACCGTTGTATCAATCATTTAGAAAAAGTACCTTATAAGTATGGCTATGAACAAACTTTTTTTCCAATTGTTCAAGGAAGTACTTATAAAGATTTACGTCAACAATCGGCAGAATATATTGCCAATGCTGGTGCGCAAGGAAATGCAATAGGTGGCTTATCAGTGGGTGAGCCAGCTGAAGAAATGTATGCTATGACTGAAGTTGTTACCGCAATTTTGCCTCAAGACAAACCACGTTATCTCATGGGCGTTGGAACACCAATCAATATTTTAGAAAATATTGCTTTGGGAATAGATATGTTTGATTGTGTAATGCCAACAAGAAACGCAAGAAATGGAATGCTATTTACGGCAAATGGAACCATAAATATTAAAAATAAAAAATGGGAAGATGATTTTTCTCCAGTTGATGAAATGGGACATACTTGGGTTGATACTGAATATACCAAAGCTTATTTGAGACATTTATTTGCAGCAAACGAATATTTAGGGAAACAAATTGCTACCATTCACAATCTTGGTTTTTACATGTGGTTGGTTCGAGAAGCTAGAAAACATATCTTAGCAGGCGATTTTAGAACTTGGAAAGAAATGATGGTAAAACAAATGAATCAACGATTATAATAGATGTTAAAAATCATTGATAAATACATTCTCAAACGCTATTTAATAACATTTTCAGTAATGTTGTTGATGTTTATTCCTATCGGAATTGTTATTGACGTTTCAGAAAAAATCAATAGAATTATTGCAAATAAAGTACCTTTTACTGATGTTGCTCGATATTATTTAGATTTCACTATTTATTTTGCCAACTTATTGTTTCCGATATTTTTATTTTTATCCATAATTTGGTTTACCTCAAAACTCGCAAACAATACCGAAGTAATAGCCATTTTAAGTTCAGGAATTTCATTTACTCGCTTTTTACGTCCATATATTGTGGGTGCTACTATAGTTTCTTTATTGGCATTAATAATGAGTATTTATCTTGTGCCAAGTGCTAGTGCAGGATTCAATTCATTTAGGCGTAAGTATTTAAATACCTATGACAATTCGAGTGCCAAAAACGAAACTAACGTACTTCGACAGGTTAGTAAAGATGAATACATCTTTGTCACAAACTTTCAAGAAGTTTCTAAAACAGCTTTCAATTTTTCGATGGAAAAATTCAAAGACGATAAACTACAATACAAGCTGAATGCTACAAGATTAAAATATAATCCAAAGGATAGCACTTATACTTTATTTAATTATACCAAAAGAAAAATCGGTGCTTATAGCGATATTATCGAAAGTGGTGAAAAAAAAGATACAATTTTTAATTTTGATTTAGATGATTTAACGCCAGAAGTTTACATTGCAGAAACTTTACCGTTAACGGAACTGAATAGTTTTATAGAAAAAGAAAAACTACGAGGATCTTCAAATATTAATGTCTATTTGGTTGTACTATATAAAAAATACAGTTTACCCGTTTCTGCTTTCATTTTAACTATAATTGCTGTAGCAGTTTCTTCGATGAAACGTCGTGGAGGAATGGGAATGAATTTAGCCATTGGAATTATTTTGGCATTTAGCTTTGTATTTTTAGATAAAATATTCGGAGTGCTTGCCGAAGCTTCTAGTACGCCACCACTTTTAGCCGTTTGGACTCCAAATATTATTTTCGGAATTCTAGCCATTTATTTACTTCGAAATGCTAAACGATAACGCAAAAAGCTATTTACATCTTCATTTGATAGTATTCATTTGGGGGTTTACAGCTATACTTGGCGCGTTAATTACACTTGATGCAATGCCACTAGTTTGGTTCAGAATGCTTTTAGCGATAGTATTTATTTTAGGATTCATTTATTGGAAAAAAATGCCTTTAAAAGTTTCTAAAAAAGCATTACTTCAATTCATTTTCGCTGGGATAATAATTGCTTTACATTGGTTTACATTTTTTAAAGCCATCAAAATTTCCAATGTTTCAGTAACATTGGCTTGTTTGTCTTCGGGTGCTTTTTTTGCTTCTTTTATTGAACCTATTTTATTTGGAAAAAAAATCATTTGGTATGAAGTATTGCTTGGAATTTTAGTTATTGTAGGATTGTATATTATTTTTAATGTAAAAGGGAATTATTTTTATGGAATTGTATTAGCCTTAACATCAGCATTTCTATCAGCGTTGTTTTCTGTTATTAATAGTAAATTTGTAAAAACACACGATGCCACGATTATTTCATTTTATGAACTATCAGGCGGAGTTGTATTCTTTTCGATATTATTGTTGTTTACTAATAAATTTTCGGTTGAATTTTTTAGTTTAACATTTCATGATTTACTGTATTTATTAATTTTAAGTTCCATTTGTACAGCTTATGCTTTTATTGCATCTACAGCCGTTATGAAACATTTAAGTGCTTATACTGTTATGCTTACAATCAATCTAGAGCCAATTTATGGAATAATTTTAGCAGTACTTATTTTTGATGAAAAAGAAAAAATGAGCGTTGGCTTTTACATTGGTGCCTTACTAATTTTAGTCACTGTTTTATTGAATGTCATTATAAAAACTAAACTTAAAAAAAGAAGATAAACTTGATGTTTTTGCCAATTTTGCGATAAAATATTAAATAGTTTTAACTGTTTCAGAATTTAAAATTTTATATTTGCTTTCATAAAAATAAAACAATCAATTTTATGGAATATTTAGATTTTGAACTCCCTATAAAAGAACTTGAAGACCAGTTAGATAAATGTTTAATAATTGGACAAGAATCAGATGTAGATGTTTCAAAGACCTGCAAACAAATTGAAAAAAAGTTAGAAGAAACAAAGAAAAATATCTACAAAAATTTAACCGCCTGGCAAAGAGTTCAACTTTCTCGACATCCAAATAGACCTTACACTATGGATCACATCAAAGGTTTTTGTGGCGAAACTTTTTTAGAACTTCATGGAGATAGAGGTTTCAAAGACGACAAAGCAATGGTTGGAGGACTCGGAAAAATTGATGGGCAATCCTTTATGATTGTCGGACAACAAAAAGGATACAATACCAAAACACGTCAATATAGAAATTTTGGAATGGCAAATCCGGAAGGTTATAGAAAAGCATTGCGCTTAATGAAGATGGCCGAAAAATTTAATATTCCTGTACTAACTTTAATTGATACACCTGGAGCTTATCCTGGATTAGAAGCCGAAGAACGCGGACAAGGTGAAGCAATTGCTAGAAATATTTTTGAAATGTGTCGCCTTAAAGTACCAATTATTTGTGTTATTGTTGGCGAAGGTGCTTCTGGCGGTGCATTAGGAATTGGCGTTGGCGACAGGGTTTTAATGATGGAAAATACTTGGTATTCCGTAATTTCTCCAGAATCTTGCTCTTCAATTTTATGGAAAAGCTGGGAACACAAAGAAACTGCCGCCGATGCTCTAAAATTAACTTCTACTGATATGAAAAAACAAAAATTAGTTGATGAAGTTATTCCAGAACCACTTGGTGGAGCGCATTATGACAGAGAAACGACTTTTAAAACAGTAGAAAAATATATTATGAAATCTTATAACGAACTAAAAGTTTTATCAACAACCGAACTTATTGCCCAAAGGATGGACAAGTATAGTAAAATGGGTGAGTTTAAAGAGTAAAAATCATACAAAATAGTTCTTAATCCGAAACCCAATCGTTTCGGATTTTTTTATGGTTATCAACAAAAAAAAATAACTTTTCAACAGTTAAATTGTATAACTCAACTTTAATTTCTGTTTAAAAAAAAGTACTTTCGCTCAATGGAAAATTTCAAAAATATCAATCCAATAAAAGTAGATAAAACTACTATAATAAACCTAGAAAAAGGAAAATTACCACCACAAGCCTTAGACCTTGAGGAAGCTGTTCTTGGAGCCATGATGATTGATAAAAAAGGAGTTGATGAAGTTATTGATATTTTGCAACCTGATGCTTTTTACAAAGAAGGACACAAGCATATTTTTGAAGCCATTTTTCAGTTATTCACAGATTCTCAGCCAATTGACTTATTAACAGTTTCTGCTCAGCTCAAAAAGAGTGGAAAATTGGATTTGGCAGGTGGTGATTTTTACTTAATTCAACTTACACAAAAGATTTCGTCTTCGGCACATATTGAGTTTCATTCAAGAATTATTCTGCAAAAATTTATTCAAAGAAGTTTAATCAGAATATCATCAGAAATTATTGAAGAGTCGTATGATGAATCAACCGATGTTTTTGACTTATTAGACAAAGCAGAATCAAAACTATATGAAGTAACACAAGGAAACATTAAACGAAGTTCTGAAACGGCACAAAGTTTGGTTATACAAGCAAAAAAACGAATTGAAGAAATAGCTAATAAAGAAGGTTTAAGCGGTATTGCAACAGGATTTGATAAATTAGACAAAATCACTTCTGGATGGCAACCTTCTGATTTAGTGATTATTGCGGCTCGTCCAGGTATGGGGAAAACAGCATTTGTACTTTCTATGGCGCGTAATATGGCTATCGATTTTGGTCATCCTGTAGCATTGTTTTCTTTAGAAATGTCTTCTGTTCAACTAATTACACGTCTTATTTCCTCTGAAACAGGTTTGTCATCAGAGAAACTAAGAACAGGTAAATTAGAAAAACACGAATGGGAACAGCTTTCAACTAAAGTAAAAAATTTAGAAAAAGCACCACTGTTTATTGACGATACACCATCACTTTCAATATTTGATTTACGTGCTAAAGCAAGACGTTTGTCTTCACAACATGGTATAAAATTAATCATTGTGGATTACCTTCAATTGATGACTGCAGGTGGAAGTAATGGAAAAGGTGGCGGAAATCGAGAGCAGGAAATCTCTACTATTTCTAGAAACTTAAAAGCATTAGCAAAAGAATTGGAAGTGCCAGTGATTGCTTTGTCTCAATTATCACGTGCTGTTGAAACACGTGGTTCAAGTAAAAGACCTTTGTTGTCCGACCTACGTGAATCTGGAGCTATTGAGCAAGATGCTGATATTGTTTCGTTTATTTATCGTCCTGAATATTATAAAATTGACGAATGGGATGACGACGAGCATACGCCAACTGCAGGTCAAGCCGAATTTATTATTGCAAAACACAGAAATGGTTCGCTTGAAAACGTGCGTTTGAAATTTATTGGAAATTTAGGAAAATTTGATAATCTTGAGGATTTTGGTAGTATGTATGATGATTTTCCTTCAAGAATGAATGCAGATGAAAATCCTTTTTTTACCAAAAATCTTCCTTCAGCAAACGATGCTTTTGGTAGTAATATAAATACTTCAGAAGATGATGATAGTGATGTCCCGTTTTAGATAAAAATTCAAATAATATTATTTTGTTGCTAAAAACAGGTTGAATAGCCTGGTTTTAGCATTTTTTTTTGTTTTAATTTTACAAACACTAAACAGCTAACAATAACTATGAAAAGTATAAATTTTGACATCTATTTTATACAGAAAACAATAGTGACCACTTTTATAGTTGCTTTAATTCTTTGCTCTATACTTTTATTTATTTTTTTTAAAACAAGAAAAATTTTAAGTCAATAATGCTTAAATTACCAACTAATTCAAACTTAAATCAGATATTATGAATGACAATCAAATTAAATTAGAAGAAGCACAAAAATGGGCAGAAAATTGGAGAAATAAACAACCTGATGTGGTAAAAGCATTCTTAATTCCAAAAGAAGACATCATTGCATTGTATGAAAGTATAACTCTAAAAGGAGCTCAAGATGTACGTGGTTACTTAGGAATACGGGAAACAGGCGAATACAAAATGATGTTTGTAGCAGTAGATACTAAAGGTAACGACAGAATCGATTTGGGAATATATGATTTAACTCAACCTTGTCCTAATTTTTGTGATTTGGAAAGTCCTTTATATGATTTGAAAAAATAATGGCAAGAATAACTGGTGACATTGCTTTTTACCTTTTGATACTTAATTGTATCCTTTACTTTAAAAGTTATCCTAATTTTGGAAAACCTTTTAAATTTTTTACTTTATATATTTTTTCACATACAGTTGTAGAAATAGGTATGCGAACATTATCTTTTTATAAGCTAAATAATCACTTTATGACGCACATTTATTTTGTTATGCAGTTTTTGTTTCTAAGTCTCTTTTTTTATGAATTAATTGAAAAAAGAATCCAAAAAAAAATAATATTGAGCTATATGCTGGTTTGTTTTAGTACCCTAATTTTGCAATATGTTTTTAATCCAGTATTGTTCTTTAAGTTTAATCTTCTAGAGATATTTATAACAACTTTTCCATTAATAATTTATGCAACTTTCTATCTTTTTGAAATGCTAGAAAAGAAAAAAGAATTTTATATGATAACCATTGCATTAATTGTTTATCTTTTCGGAAGTACAATAGTATTTTTGTTTGGAAATATTTTAAATAATATAAATTTTAATTTCTCTAAGTTTTTTTGGTCACTTAATACAATATTGTATCTTCTTTTTCAAGTAATTGTCTTAATAGAATGGTTAAGAAATTATTCCAAAAAACCTTTAAAATCTAAGTAATGAAAACGACAGTTGACATCGAGTTTTTAAATGTAATTTTTTATATTTTCCTAGGATTTCTTCTAATGGCAATAGTCATTATCGTTTTCTTTTTTAAATCTCGAAAAAAAATAATTGAGAAAGAACTTGAAAAAAAGAATTTGGAATTAAGTTATCAAAAAGAACTATTACGAGCCGTTATCATTACACAAGAAGAAGAACGAAAACGAATTGCTCAAGATTTACACGATGATATTAGCTCAAAGTTGAACATAGTTTCATTGAATACACATCTTTTAAAAACACCAAATTTATCTGAAAATGAAGTGAAGGATATTACAGAAAACATTATAAGTTTGACAACAAAAGCACTTGATAGTTCTAGGACGATTGCCCACAACTTGCTGCCTCCAGTTTTGGATAAATTTGGATTTCATGCTGCAATAGATGAACTTTCACTAGAATATAGAACGATTAAATCAGTGGTTGTAAACTATAAAAACGAAACCAAAAATGAAATATTTTCTAATGAAGTTCAATTGCATTTATTTAGAATCTTACAAGAATTGATGAATAACTCTATAAAACATGGCAAAGCTAGTGAGATTTCAATTTTGGTAAGTAAAAAAGCAGCAACTAATATGTTGGTTTATACGGATAATGGTATTGGCTTTGAATTAGAAAAGCTAAAAAATAAAAGTGGATTAGGAATAAAAAACATCGAAAGTAGGGTTGGTTTTATCAATGGAAAAATGATTTTAAAGACCTCAAAAAATGAAGGGATTTATGTAATGATTACTTTTTAAATATGGAGCCTATAAAAATTATTTTAGTTGATGATGAAGTATTATTCCGAAAAGGAATTTTCTTTCTATTGCAACGAGAGCCTAATTTTGAAATTATCTTTGAAGCAAGTGATGGTCAAGAATTAATTAATTATTTGAAAAATACAACCATACATCCCGACATCATCATGATGGATTTAAAAATGCCAACATTAAATGGTGTAGAAGCTACAAAAATCATCAGAAAAGATTTTCCCAAAATAAACATCATTGCTTTAACAAGTTACAACACAGATACATTTATTAAGAATATGATAGAAATTGGTGCATCTTCTTATTTAATAAAAAATGCTACTCCTATAGAAATGGTCGAAACGATTACTAAAGTTGCCAGTCAAGGATTTTATTATAGTGAAGCTGTTTATAAAATTCTCAATTCTGAAATTCAAATTGATGCTCTTAATTTAGAATTAAAATTCTTAAAATGCGATTTGTCTTCTAGAGAAAGAGAAGTTTTAACGTTAATTTGCAAACAGTATAGTGCTACTGAAATTGCTGAAAAGCTTTGTATCAGCGCAAGAACTGTAGATGGTCATAGAAATAATTTATTATTAAAAACAGAAGCGAAAAACATTGCTGGATTGGTAGTGTTTGCAATTCAAAATAAAATTGTTTTATTAGATTAAAAATTAAAAAAAAACGTGGTTAAAACAAATAAACCACGTTTTCTAAAAATAGGTAAGTCTCAATTTACCCAATAATAATATCAAAAGCCATTATAAAATTTACCACAATAATCATAAATAGCACCAACAAAGCTATTTTTACAACAGAATTCAATTTATTTAAACTTTTAGACATAACCACAATGTTTTTATAATGACTTTTTGATATTCCAAAATTAATGGATACAATCGGACTGTATATACGCAAATCAACCTGTTTTTAGATTTTATTTTTAACAGAAATTTGACGTAAAACTTCATTTTATATAGTATATTCGAATAAAATTTTGAAAATGAACTTTTTTACAAAAACCATTTTATTGCTTTTTTTGTGTTTTTCAACTGCGGTTAAAGCCAATTTTATACTGCTGCCAATGGATGATGTTTCTCAAAAAAATCATCTAAAAGCTTATGGTATAACTTATTGGTGTTTGGACAAAAATTACAAAGCCAGTTGGTTGCTCAATTATCGTGGTGGTTCATTTTTGTTGCCCGACGCTCCAGAAATTAGAAAGGAATGCCAAATTCGAGGTGTTAGTTTTGAAATACTATCCATTTCAGAAGCAAACCAAATTTTAGATGAAATTTCATCACCATCTGTAAATATGGAAACAGTTGTGCTAGAAAAAGCACCTAAAATAGCTGTTTATACACCAAAAGGGAAACAACCTTGGGATGATGCTGTAACAATGGTTTTAACTTATGCCGAAATTCCTTTTACGCCAATATATGACGAAGAAGTGTTGTCCGACCAATTAATTCTATACGATTGGTTGCATTTGCATCATGAGGATTTTACCGGTCAATATGGAAAATTCTTTGGTGCTTATAGAAATGCTCCTTGGTATATCGAACAAAAGAAAGACGCAGAAGCTTTGGCTGCCAAATTAGGTTTTGCAAAAGTATCGCAAGAAAAATTAGCCGTTGCCAAGAAGATTAGAGATTTTGTAATTGGTGGCGGATTTATGTTTGCTATGTGTTCTGCAACAGATAGTTTTGATATTGCACTAGCAGCCGAAGGTGTTGATATTTGCGAACCCATGTTTGATGGTGACAATAGTGACGCCAACTATCAATCGAAAATTGATTATTCCAAATCATTTGCCTTTAAAGATTTTATTTTAGAAAGAAGACCAGAAAAATATGAATTCTCAGATATTGATATGACGGAAAAAAGGAGAATTCCAATGGAGAAAGATTATTTCACGTTAATGGATTTCTCAGCAAAGTGGGATGTTATTCCAAGTATGTTGTGTCAAAATCACACACAATTGGTTAAAGGTTTTATGGGGCAAACCACAGCTTTTGATAGAAGTTTAATTAAATCAAGTGTATTAGTTTTGGGTGAAAACCAATTAAACGAAGAAGGAAGATACATTCACGGACAAAAAGGAAAAGGATTCTTTACCTTTTTTGGAGGTCATGATCCAGAAGATTATCAGCATAGAGTAGGAGATGAGCCAACCGTTTTAGACTTACATCCAAATTCTCCAGGTTTTCGATTGATTCTGAATAATGTATTGTTTCCAGCTGCTAGAAAGAAACCGCAGAAAACCTAACATAAAAATTTCAAAAGTTAAATTCCAAATTCCAATTCTAAACTTTGGGATTTGGAATTTAACTTTTGAAATTTCACTTATTTATTATTCTCAATAATATAATGCAATACTTTATCAATCAAATGTACTCTGTCTTTTCCGAGTACGTTATGTTTGTGCATTGGATAAGGAAAGAAATCTACATTTTGATACCCTAACTCAACAAATTTTTTCACTAAAGCCAAATTGTGTTGCATTACTACAACGTCATCAACCGTTCCATGAATTAATAAAAGTTTTGCTTTTAAATCTTTAGCATGATTGATTACGTTGGCTTCTTCAAATCCTGCTTCGTTTTCACTTGGCGTATCCATATAACGTTCGCCATACATAATTTCATACCACTTCCAATCAATAACTGGTCCGCCAGCAACACCAACTTTAAACACATCTGGTTTTCTGGTTAAAAGTGAAGTAGTCATAAATCCGCCATAACTCCAACCGTGAACTGCCAGTCTATTTCCATCCACATAAGGCAATGATTTTAAATAGTCAACACCTTTTATTTGATCTTCAATTTCGTTTGTACCAACATTTCTATGAATAACACTTTCAAAAGCAACACCACGATTGTCCGAACCACGATTATCAACTGTAAAGACCAAATAACCTTGTTCAGCCATCCAATACATCCACAAATTGGCACCGTCTAAATAGGAATTGGTAATCATTTGTGCATGTGGTCCGCCATAAACGTAAACCATTACAGGATATTTTTTGGCGGCATCAAAATTACTTGGTTTGATTAATCTGGTATATAAATCGGTTGTTCCATCGGCACTTTTTATCGTTTTGATTTCAGCGGTTCCTATTTGATAACCATCGTATTTATTTGGACTAACTAATAATGTTTTTGCAGTTCCTTTTTTGCTATAAAGCAATGTTTTTGATGGTGTGGCATGATTTGAAAACTCATCAAAAAACCAATTTCCATCTGAAGAAATACTTACATTATGAACGCCTTCGTCCTTGGTAATCAACGTTTGTTTTCCTTTTAAATCAACTTTGTAAACCAACATGTTTGTTGCATTTGAACCAGTTGCTTTGAAGTAAATTTCTGTTCCACTAGCATTTGTTCCTATGATTTCTCTAGTTGGAAATTTATTAGCAGTTAATTGCTTGATTAATTTTCCTTCTAAAGAATAATAATACAATTGATTAAATCCGTCTTTTTCCGAAATCCAAATAAAATTGTTTGAGTTTGCATTAGGAAAAAAAGCGGCATGTTCTGGTTCAACCCAGGTATTGCTTTTTTCATTGATTAAAGTTTTTACGAAAGTTCCTGAAATAGCATTGTACAAATTTAAATCCATATTATTTTGACCGCGATTTACTTCGGCAATTAAAATGTATTTTTCATCGGATGACCACGAAAGATTGGTTAAATAATCATCTGAATTTCCTTTTGGTGTAATGAAAACGGTTTTTCCAGTAGTCAAATTGTAAATTCCAACTTTTGGTTTCTCTGATTTTTGTCCAATCATTGGGTATTTTATTGAAACTAATTTTCCTGGTGTTTCATTTATATCTAATAAAGGATAATCAGTAACATCGGTTTCGTCTTTTTGATAAAAAGCTAGAAAATTGCTTTTTGGCGACCAAAAAATTCCTCCAGAAATTCCAAATTCGCTCCTTGCAATGGTTTGTCCAGAAACGATATTTTTATCTGAATTGGATGTTATGGCAATTTCTTTTTCATTATTAATGATATATAAATTATTATCGATAGTAAAAGCCACTTTTGATTTAGCATTGTCTAAAGTTGTATTCTCAGCATTTTCTGGAGATTCATAAAGTAATTTTCCAGATTTTGAAGGAATAGAATAAGAGTAATACTTAGATTTTTCGGTGATTAAAATAGTATTTGAATCTATCCATTGAATGCCATAAAAGTTTCTCAAATTTGTTCCTAATACCGCGTTAATTTCAGATAATTTTACCAATTCTTTTCGATTAGATTTTAAAGCATTGTCTGAAACCATTTTGGTCCATGAATCTGTAAAATAAACATAGTCAGCTGAATTCGGAATCCATTGGAATCCAGTTAATTTATCGGCTCCAAATTTTCTGCCTTGTTGTAAAACGGATTCTTCAAGTGTGATTTGTTTTAGTTGTGCATGGTTTAAAGTTGCTGTCAATAGAAATGCTGCAACGAAAATTTTTTTAATCATGTTGTTGTAATTATTTTTTGTAAATATAAAAAATTTGATTTTAACTTTTGGCTACTTTTCCAATAGTCATTCCTTGAACTAAAATTGAAAAACAAACCACTACATACGTTATTGTAACCCAAATGTCACGATTTAAACTAATAGGTATTGAAAGCGCTAAAGCTATAGAAATACCACCACGCAAACCACCCCACGTTAAAATTACAAGTGTCTTTTTTGTCATTTGCTCTTTCAAACGAATGAATATTGACGGAATATAAACGGAAATGTATCTTGTTATTAAAATGACTCCAATTAAAATGAAGGAAACTATAAAGATGGTTTTACTTGTTTCAATAATCAATAATTCTAAACCAATCAAAACAAACAATATAGCATTTAGAATTTCATCTATTAATTCCCAAAATTTATCTACATATTCGGCAGTAATTTTTGACATTCCATAAGCTTTTCCATGATTTCCAGTTATCAAACCAGCAACTACCATTGCTAATGGGCCAGAAACGTGCGTATAATGTGCAAAGGTATAGCCACCCATTACGACAGCTAATGTTACCAATACTTCCACCTGATAATGGTCAATGCTTGCTACTAATTTATAACCTGTCCAACCGAGAACTAAACCAAGCAGAATTCCACCAATAGCTTCTTGACCAAATAATGAAAGCACTCCGATAAATGAAGTGTCAACATCAGGTTTACTTAATTGTAGTATTGTAATGAAAACAACTACAGCAACACCATCATTAAATAAAGATTCACCAGCAATTTTGGTTTCTAATGATTTAGAAACACCAGCACTTTTTAGAATACTCAATACCGCAATTGGATCGGTTGGTGAAATTAAGGAACCAAAAAGCATGGCATTAATTAAACTTACCTCTAAACCAAAAGCATTTAAAAGGTAAAATGAAGCATAACCAATGATTACAGTACTCAAAACAACACTAATGGTTGAAAAAAGCATGATGCTGAGTTTTTCAGATTTTAAATCGGCATATTTGATGTGAATAGCGCCAGCAAAAAGCATGAAACTCAACATGCCTTCAAGTAATAATTCGCTAAAATTAATCTCGTTTAAACGATGTTCGATAACGGTTTTAACTTCTGGAAAATAATTACCAGTTATTAAAATTAGGAATGAAAAAAGTAAAGAAACCAACATTAAACCGATGGCATTAGGAAGTTTTAGAAACCTAAAATTGATATAGGCAAATGCGGCAGAAAGAACAATTAGAATTGAAAATAGGTGAAAAAATTCCATTTTATTTTTTGAGGTTTATGTTAAAATCAGGTGTTTCTACGATTTGGAAAGTAGCAGAAGCAAATTTCACTTCACCATTTGTAGCTTCAATTTGTTGTAGTAGTTTTGTAAACAAATCGGTTTTCGTTGCTCTTCTTTTGTTGTATCGAACTACATATCGTAACGTGAATTCTACCCAATTATCATTTGCAATTAAGGATACCATGGGTTCCGTTTGAGCATTTTCGAGTAGATATTTCTTTTGTAATGAATTCCATTTTTCTTTTGATTCTAAAGTTAAATCACCTGCAACTTCTAAGCCAACATTTAAAATAATTTGCTTTGCTTTTTCGTAATTACTTCCAAATTGAATTGGAACTTTAATTTCATCCCAAAGAAAAGGAAAGTCACCAGAATAGTTGAAAACAGGTTCTTTGAAAATGTAGCTGTTGGCAATCAAAACGATTCTTCCGTTGTATAAATCGCCATCAACCCATTGTCCGGTTTCCATTATTGTTGTTCTTAAAACACCAATATCCATTACATCACCTTTAATTCCGCCAAGTTGCACTCTATCACCTGTTTTGTAAAAATCACCAAACATAATAGCTAACCAACCTGCAAAAGAAGCAATCACTTCTTGAAGCGCAAATGCAATTCCAGCACCGGCAACACCAAACGCTACGGTTAATCCTCCAAGTTTATTGCTGTAAACAATAGTTATGAAAATGATAGTTATTATATAGCCTAAAAAGCTTCCAAACTTCTTTGCTTTATAGCGATTGTCAACATTATCAATTTTTGTAAAAAGTTTCTTTTGAATAAATTTTATAACAATCCAAATAACGGCTATTCCTACAAACAGAGTTACTAATTTTCCAATTGTTGGATCGTATAATATTTCGGTGATTTTATTTTCCATTAGTTTTCTTTCTTCATGTTTACATTAAAACTTGGTGCTTTATAGTCTTTGTCCAAATAATTTTCTGGAATTGTAGTGGTATTTCCATCACGAGCTGCTCTATAATGAGGTGAAAGAATTTCGATACCGACTTCGTTACAACAATCTTGAATATTTTGATGAAGTTCAGAATAAATGGCAGCTTGTTTGTTGGCTTCTTTGGTGTAGGCATTAATTTGATAGGAAACATAAAAATCATCCAAACTTGTTTGTAAAACAAATGGTTTAGGTTCTTTTAAAAGTAAAGTAGTTCTATCTGCAGCTTCAATAAGAGTTTGGTGCATTTTTTTCCATGGTACATCATAACCTATGGTAACTGTTGAGTGTAAAATTAATCCAACACTACCTGTTTCGCTACTATAATTTATAGTATGACTACTCATTACAGTAGAGTTTGGGATAGAAATGATTTCGTTTTTTATAGTTTTTACTCTAGTGACTAAAAGTGATTTTTCGATAACATCTCCAACAACATCACCAATTTTAACTCTGTCTCCAATTCTAAATAATCGCATGTAAGTCAATACTAATCCTGCAATAACATTGGATAATGAACCGGCGGAACCAAATGTAAATAGAAAACCTAAAAATACAGAAACACCCTGAAAAACAGGTGAATCACTTCCTGGCAAATAGGGAAAAACTAAAACAAACATAAAAGCATACAATATGACTTTTAATATTTGATAGGTTGGATTTGCCCAATCGGGATAAAAACCAGATAATTGTAAATTACCAACTTCGACTTCATTTTTAAGAAAATGAATTCCCTTTATGATGTATCTAAAAACTACTACAATTACAATAATGGTAATTAGATTTGGCAAATAATGCCAAAGACTTGAAGTCATTTTTTTTAATGGATTTAAGATATAGCCAAATAATGTTTTGGAAAAATCTTGTGTCCATGGAAAAATATTAAAAAGAATAGGTAAAACTATATAAATACATATACCAATGAAAACCCATTTTAATAGGGTGTTGATTGATAACAATACGCTAATTTCTCTTTTAGCATCAAATAAAACATAATTTTTTAATTTAATTCCTTGAATTAATTTTCCTTCTTGTTCTTCAATTTTTTTTGCTGTCCAACGGAAGAATTTTTTTAAATAAACAATTAGTAATACAAGTATTAAAATTACAAGTAAAGCCAAACCAATTTCCTTTAATAAGGTTCCAAAACTTGTTTCAGATTTGTATTTTAAAACAGAATTAGTTATGATTTTTTTGTATTCTTCTGCTAGTTTTTGTTTGGTAGTCCCATTCCAAATGGCATCATTTTCGGTAATACTAATGATGGTTTTATCTTTGAAAACAATATCGATATTGGATTCTGTAGCGTCTATAGAAAGTGATTTTTTGTCAAAAACAACATTGTCTTTTAATTCAGCAATTCTTTTTGAAATAGCATCTGCACGTTCTTTTGCAGAGAAACTACCAATTTTACTATAAATAACAAATAAAGAATCATTGAAAAAACCTTTTACAGGAAATCCAGTTGCGGTAGCTTTTAATGAATCTATTCGTGCTTTTTTTAATTCAAGTCTGTTGTTTTCAGAATCTTTTAATCGATTGAGTTCAGATAAAAGTTCTTCTTTTTTTAAATTATCGGTGTTTTTTAAACCTTTTAATTCGTTCTCAAGAGCTACTTTTTTTAATGAATCTTTGCTTTGTTCTTCTTTTAATTCGATGAGCTTTTGATTGTATTGATTCAATAAAACGGTGTTCACTGAATCAATTTTTTTCTTTTGAGGAATACTATCTTTTACTTGTCCAAATGAAATCGAATAAATGATAAGTAAGAATAAGGGTAAAAATATTTTTTTCATATTATTTTCTAAAATTTAAAACTCTCCATGAAATTCCGGTACTGATAAAATAATCTGTTACATTTTGATTATTTCCAAAACCGCTTGAAATGTCCAACTGAAAATTATTGTTGACTAGGTATGCAAAACCTGTGTCAAATCGAGTTTGAAAAATATTATTATTAATTTGCCCATAGTTTTCAATAAAACCACTTAACTTTTGATAGATTGGAAAACCAAAATTCAGTACATATTTTCCAGTTGGATTTGCATCATTTCCATTGTAAGAAAGAATCCAATTGGAAGCAATACTCATGTTTTTAGGTAAGTTCCAATTTGCCACAAAAACTCCAACAGGAGCAAAATTATTGCTTCCATAATCTTTGGAGATTTTTGGAAATTTAAGTCGCATTTGAAAAGCTGTTGCTGGAACCCACCCCTTTTGATTATTCAAATGAATTCTAAAACCCAAATGAAAATTACTCAAACCTGATTGAAAGGTTGTTTCATTATCATATTTTTGTTGGTCGTATTGGTAATCAATTAAGGCACTAATTTCAATTTTTTCTATTATCCCGAAGCGAATTATATTATTTGAAACAATTCCAAACGGTTTGTACTCTGCATTATCAAATGAATATACATCTATTCCTTGTTGAAATTGTAATATGTTTTTACCTACGGAAAATGCACCAATAGCTTGTCCTGGTCTTCCAGTTCGTATGGTCTCATTATATTGACTAAATGATTTTGAAAAAGAAATAATTAAAAGGAAAAGTAAAATTTTTTTCATCCTTTATAATATAAGTTATTTTTAGCAAAAAAGCAATAAAAAATCATACTTTTTTAAACTTCCTCATTTTCTTTATCCAAATATTCTTGTACAATTTCTATAGCATTTGTGACTACATCGCTCAAAGCAGTTATGAAGCTGCCGTCTTCAGCATTGCTGATAGCATGTTTGATCGCTTCTACTTCGCGTTTGATGATTTCAGTGGTCACATTTCTTCCAGAAGCTTCTATTCCTTCCATGATTAAACCAATGATTTCTTCTTCGGTTCTTCCACGTAAATGTTTTTCTTGACGGATGATAATATGATCAAACATTCTGGCGGCAATTGTAGCACATTCTCTAATGTCTTCGTCACGTCTATCGCCAACACCAGCAATAATGCCAATCTTTTTAGTAGCTTCTACCGACGTTAAAAAATCTTCAACACCACGATAACCAGAAGGATTGTGCGCAAAATCAATTAATACTTTAAATTTTTTAAATTCAAAAATATTCATTCTACCTGGTGTTTGTGCAGCACTAGGAATAAAGGTTTGTAATGATAAGCTAATGTCTTCTGTTTTAAATCCATGCAAATAACCAGCTAATGAAGCGGCTAGAACATTGGCAATCATAAATCGAGCTTTTCCACCAAGGGTTAACGGTACATGAGTCGCTTTTTCAATTCTGATTTTCCATTCTCCTTTTTTGATGGTTATGTATCCATTTTCATAAACAGCTACAATTTTGCCTTCTTTGGATAATTTTTTAGCCACTGGATTGTCTTCGTCTAAACTAAAATAAGCAATGTTACAGCTCAATTCATTTGCAATTTTCATGCATTGTTCATCTTCTGCATTCAAAATTGCCCAACCATCTTTTTTGACACTGCGAACTACTACACTTTTTACTCGTGCTAAATCTTCTAAAGTATGAATATCGGATAATCCTAAGTGATCCTCTTGTATATTGGTAATTAGTGCTATATCGCAACGGCCAAATCCTAATCCAGAACGTAAGATTCCACCGCGAGCCGTTTCTAAAACAGCAAATTCAACCGTTGGATCTTTTAAAATATATTCGGCAGAAATTGGTCCAGTAGTATCACCTTTTTCCATCATGTGATTTTGAATGTATATTCCATCAGATGTGGTGAAACCAACTTTAAAACCATTATTTTTAACAATATGTGCAATCAATCGGGTAGTAGTTGTTTTTCCATTGGTTCCAGTAACAGCAATAATCGGAATTCTACTTTCTTTTCCTGGTGGATAAAGCATGTCAATTACTGGTGCTGCAACATTTCTTGGCAATCCTTCGCTTGGCGCTAAGTGCATTCTAAATCCAGGTGCGGCATTAACTTCAAGAATACAACCACCATTTTCTTTCAATGGTTGCGTTAAGTTTACTGCCATAATATCAACACCACAAACATCTAATCCAATCACACGTGAAATACGTTCGCAAAGGAAAATATTCTCAGGATGCATCATATCAGTAACATCTACGGAAGTTCCACCAGTACTCAAGTTGGCAGTAGATTTTAAATACACCACTTCATCTTTTGTTGGAATGGTTTCTAAGGTATATTCTAATTTTTCTAGTAAATCGGTTGTATCTCTATCAACATCTATTTGGGTTAAAACATTTTCGTGTCCATAACCACGTCTTGGGTCAAGATTGGTTTCGTCAATTAATTGTTGAATGGTTTTAACACCGTCGCCTTTTACGTGTGCTGGTTCTCTTTTGGCAGCTGCAACTAATTTATTGTCAATGATTAATACTCGGAAATCAAAACCTGTAATAAATTTTTCAACAATAACTCTTCGGCTGTATTTTTGAGCATAAGCCAAACCTTCTACAGCATCTTCTCTATTTTTCACATTAATGGAAGCTCCTTTTCCGTGATTTCCATCTAAAGGCTTTAAAACAATTGGAAACCCAATTTTCTTTATTACGTCATCTAAATCTTCTTCATCAACACAAATTCCACCGCTTGCAACAGGAATAGAAGCCATATCGAGCATGCGTTTTGTTTCTTCTTTGTTACAAGCTATGTCAACAGCAATATTGGAAGTTTTACAAGTAATAGTGGCTTGAAAACGCATTTGATTTATTCCATATCCAAGCTGTACTAATGAGTTTGTTCCAAGTCTAATCCAAGGAATGTCCCTTGAAACGGCTTCTTCAACGATACTTCCTGTTGATGGACCAAGTCGAACACGTTCTCTAATTTCACGCATTTTTTGGATATCACCTTCAACATCATATTCTGCTCCAGAAATTAGAGCTTCTGCAATGGCAACTGCACTTTCGGCGGCAAAAAGACCAACGTTTTCTTCGGTGTAACTAAAAACGACATTGTAAACACCGGGTGTTTTGGTTTCTCTTGTTCTTCCAAAACCAGTTTCCATTCCAGCTAATGTTTGAATTTCTAAAGCAATATGTTCAATGACATGTCCCATCCAAGTGCCACGTTCTATTCTTGAGAAAAATCCGCCACGTGTTCCTTCTGAACAACGATGTTCAATCATAGTGGGAAACATAGCTTCAATTCGTTCTCGAAAACCTTCTATTTTATTGGTTGGAAATTGCTCCATTTCCTCTAAGTCTAATCGCATTTGAATTAGTCTTTTTCTATTAATGCTCCAAATATTTGGTCCACGTAATGCTTGTATTTTTAGGATTTTCATATCGATTTTGGTTGTAGTTGGTAATATGTTAATGATTTTGTTAAAAATAACAAATTATTGTTTCAATGCTTCTTTTTTTACAAAGAAATATTGAAAATTATGTTTTGAAATAATTTTTGAATAAAAAGCTGTTGAAAATCAAAAGTTTGTAAAAATTGAAACTACAGTTATTGTCTTTACAGTTTAATAAAATCAGTAATCGTTTTATATAAATCTTTGCCATGAAGACTGTGGCCCAAACCTTTGGTTTCAATATATGTAGCATTTTTCCATGTGGAGGCATATTTTTTTCCTTCCTCAACTAAAACAACTTTATCATCAATATCGTGAGCAATAAGTGCTTTTTGTGAAAAATTTTCTGCGAAAAGATGACCTTTGAAATCGTCAAGATGTATGTTAAATTTTTCTTGAATATATTTTTCTAAAAGTATTTTTACTTTAGCATTTAAACTTAATAAAGCTACATAATTGTTGTTTAATAATTTAAAGTCAGAAGGTGAACCCAATAAAATTACTTTTTGAACCGATAAATCATTGTACTTATTAAGATAACAAGCAATAGCACCACCACCGATGGAATGACCAATAAGTAATTTAGGTTGATATTTTTGTGTTACTACATTGATGTATTCTGCATATTTTGGCGCGCTAAACTCTTTTCCGCTGCTCAGTCCGTGAGCTGGAGCATCAATGGCAATAATTGTTTTTCCTAAAGGGAGTAAATATGGTAATAATTTTTTCCAACGAGAGGAATTGCTTTCCCAACCGTGAATTAATAGAATTATCTCTTCATTTCCTCTCCACATATAGGTTTGAAAAGTCTCATTTTGAAAAGAGAAAGTTTCTTTTTCGGTATTGACCAATGTTTTAGGTAATTTAGTTGAATCAATTCTTCCTTTTCGAGGTTGACTAAACAATTGATACGCTAGCTTTTTGGCTTTTTCAGGACGAACAAAGCTTAGTATATTGACGTATAAACCAACTGATTTTACCAGTATAAAGTGTTGTATTCTTTTCATAAAAAAATCCCGAGAAAATCGGGATTTAAAGTATTACATTTTTGCGAATAATTTTTCCATTTTTTCTCTTTCTTCTTCTGCCAAAGCTGCATCAACAAGAATTCTTCCTGAATGCTCATCGGTTAATATTTTTTTGCGAGAAGCAATTTCAACTTGTGTTTGTGGTGGAATAGTAAAGAAAGAACCAGCCGAAGCACCACGTTCAATCGATACAACTGCTAAACCATTGATTACGCTACTACGAATTCTTTTGTAGGCTGCTAATAAGCGTTCTTCAATTTTTGCTTCATATTCAGCTGATTTCTGCATTAAGAAATTTTCTTCTTTTTGAGTTTCAGCCATAATATCATTTAATTCGGCTTTTTTATGTTTTAAATGAGTTGTTTTTTGATCTAATTTTTCTTTAGAATTTGCAACAACTTCTTTTTTATGTTCAATAGAAGCTTTCATTTCTTTAATGTGCTTTTCGGCCAATTGAATTTCCAATTCTTGAAACTCAACTTCTTTGGTTAAAGAATTGAACTCTCTATTGTTACGAACATTCTTTTGTTGCTCTGTATATCTTTTAATAGAAGCTTGGTGTGCTTCGATAGCATTTTTTTTAGCTTTTATTTGGTCTTCAATCGAAACCAAATCGGCTTTAAATTTTTCAAGACGCGTACTCAAACCTGCTACTTCATCTTCTAAATCTTCCACTTCCAAAGGTAATTCGCCTCTAACGTTTCTTATTTCGTCAATTCTTGAATCGATAATTTGTAAATCATACAGCGCTCTTAATTTGTCTTCAACGCTCAATTCTTTTGTAGTAGCCATATTTTATAAGTACTTAACTGGGTTTGTATTTTCTTCTGATAAAACGATTTTCACTATGGAAAATGCAGGTGCAAAATTAGTAATTTTTTCTTTAAGAAAATCAACAATATAATTTTTTGTATATCTTTCGCTTTCAAAATGTCCTATATCGGCTAAAACGAGTTGATTTTCAGCTTCGTAATAGTTGTGATATTTCAAATCGGCTGTTAAAAAAACATCTGCATTAGCTAGAATAGCGTTTTTTATAGCAAAACTTCCTGAACCACCAAGAACGGCTACTTTTTTAATTGGTTTTTCAACTAATTGTGAATGTCTGATGTTTCCACATTGCATTTTTTCTTTAACAAAATGAAGAAAATCTTTTGCATTCATAGCTGTTTCTAGTTCGCCAATCATTCCTAAACCAATATTTTGATGTTCATTTTGCATGTGATAGATTTCATAAGCAATTTCTTCATATACATGATTGCTAAAAAGTGCTTTCAGAATTTTTGATTGTAACTGTTTTTCAAAGGTTACCTCAATTTTAATTTCTTTAGCTTCAATAAACTCAAAACGTTCACCAATTTCGGGATTACTATTTTCATTTCCCATATATGTTCCTATACCTTGAGAATTGAAACTACAATTTTCATAATTTCCAATTTTACCAGCGCCAGCATTGAATAACGCATTTCTGAGTTGTACTTCATTTTCAGGAATAGTATAGGTAACCAATTTTTGAATGAAATTTTGTTTTGGGACAAGAACTTTTGTGTTAATTAAACCAAGTGCATCACAAAAAATTTTGTTGACGCCATTTGGATGATTGTCTAAAGCAGTATGTACCGCATAAATAGCAATATCATTTTTAATAGCTTTTAGAACAGCACGTTCTACATAGTTTTTGCCTGTGATTTTCTTCAAACCTGAAAAAAGAATAGGATGGAAGCAAACCACTAAATTACACTCTTTGGCAATTGCTTCGTCAATTACAGCTTCCAACGCATCATGACACACCAATATTCCTGTTAATTCTTGTTCTTGATTTCCAACCAGCAAACCCACATTGTCAAACTCTTCTGCATAAGCTAATGGTGCTAATTCTTCTAGTATAGGGAAAAGTTCTTTTACTTTCATTTGTTTATTTTACAGTGTTTTAATATTGAAAACGGAACATCTTATTAAGTGCTCCATTCATTCAGAGTTTCTATAATTGTCCATATAGTATTCTTTTTTTCAAATAAGTAAAAACAACCACTATTGTGTTCAATATTTCGATAAAAAGCTACTTTGACTAGACAGTAATTTTTGGAAAAATACATTGGTTTGCTAACAATCATTAACCGTTGATTGTTTTCACCATATTGGGTTGAAACTTTCTGAAAATCTTCTAAAGATAGGCAATCATTGACTTTGCTTTTTAAATATTGGTGTTGATTGGTAAACAATATATTGAATTCTTTGCTCCAATCTTCATTTATTGTAATATCGATTTGCTTTTTAATTATTTCAGCATTTTTTTTTAGCAAATCATTTTTAGAAATGACTTCTAATGTTTCTTCATTATTTGGTGCTTTATTGCAATAAAAATTTAATAGTTGCAAACGATTTTTAACAATTACTTTTTCATTAACATAGGCTTTGGTAAGAAGTACTTTTAATATGGCCGCATTTTCAATTTCTTGTGAAAAACCAAGTTGTATTGTAATAAAAAAGAGAAAAGTAAATTTTAATTTAAAAGACATAGATAAGAAATGATAATTAATTCCAAAGATAAAACTTTAAAAAAATATTCGTGCATTCCATTCAAATTATCTACTTTCGTACTATGATTATCTTAAGAAAACTACTTTTCCCTTTTGCTGTTTTATATGGAATAATTACTTCTATTAGAAATTTTCTATATAATCAAGGAATTCTTAGAAGTTATTCTTTTTCCATTCCTCTTATAGCTGTTGGAAACCTTAGTGTTGGTGGAACAGGCAAAACACCACAAATAGAATATTTAATACGTTTACTTTCAAAAGATTATAAAGTAGCGGTTTTAAGCAGAGGTTATAAACGAAAATCAGAAGGTTTTGTATTAGGAAATAAAAATTCTACAGCTGAAATGCTTGGAGATGAACCTTTTCAAATTTTTCAAAAATTTCCACAAGTTCAAGTAGCAGTAGATGTTGATAGGAAAAAAGGAATCGAGCAATTATTAAAATTAGAAAACAAGCCTGAAGTTATTTTATTAGATGATGCTTTTCAACATCGTCGTGTAAAAGCTGGATTTTATGTTTTGTTAACTGCTTATGATGATTTATATTGTGATGATTTTATGTTACCAACAGGAAATTTGCGAGAAAGCCGTAATGGAGTTAAACGCTCTGATTTGGTTGTGGTTACAAAATGTCCAACGGCTCTTTCAAAAGAAGAAATGAAGCGAATTATAAAGAAATTAGGAACAACAAAAAAAGTTTTTTTTAGTACAATTGCTTATGATGATTTTGTTTATAATGAAAATAACTCTACATCAATATATGAAATTAAATCAAAAGAAAAGTTACTTTTGGCAGGAATAGCGAAACCTGCGTTGTTTTTTGACTATTTGAAACAACCCAATGATGACGTAATGGCTTTTCCTGATCATCATCATTTTACCGAGAATGATATAAAAAATATTAATAATAAAGCTAAAAACAAAATAATTATTACTACTGAGAAAGATTATGTTCGATTAAATAACCACACTTTACAATCGGATATTTATTATTTACCTATAAAAAGTAAATTTCTCTCAGATACAGATGATTTCAATAAAACTATAAAAAATTATGTGGGAACAAGTGCAAGAAACCGTTAATTACATTAAGAGTAAGACCGGATATACACCAGATTATGGTGTTATTTTAGGCTCAGGATTAGGAAGTTTTACCAATGATATTGCTATTGAATTTACAATGCCTTACAATGAAATTCCAAATTTTCCAGTATCTACCGTCGAAGGACACAAAGGTGCTTTGGTTTTTGGAAAAATTGGAGACAAAAAAGTAGTTGCCATGCAAGGTCGTTTTCATTATTATGAAGGCTATTCCATGCAAGAAGTTACGTTTCCTGTTCGAGTGATGAAATATTTAGGAATCAATAAACTGATTGTTTCAAATGCTTCTGGTGGTGTAAATCCAAATTATCATGTTGGTGCTGTTGCTATAATTACGGATCATATTAATATGTTTCCCGAGCATCCGTTACGTGGGAAAAATGACACTCGTTTTGGACCCCGATTTGTAAATATGAGCGAACCTTACGATCGTAAAATGATTGTAAAAGCCAAAGAATTGGCCAAAGAACATAATTTAGAAGTTTTTGAAGGTGTTTATCTCGGCTTACAAGGACCAACATTTGAAACATTAGCCGAATATAAAATGGTCATCAATATGGGTGCAGATTGTGTTGGAATGTCAACTGTTCCCGAAGTGATTGTTGCCAAACACATGGATATGGATTGCTTTGGTGTTTCTGTAATTACCGATATGGGTGATGTTGATAGTATCGATTCCATTTCACATGAAGAAGTACTTGAAGCAGCCAAAAGTGCCGAACCAACGGTTAGGACATTAATTAAGCAACTGATTTTGAATTACTAAGAACTTTCGAAATTACTGTATAAAAAGTATTTATATCAAATGGTTTGGTAATTACATCATCCATTCCAAAGCCTAAAAGTATGTCTCTATTTTCATTTAAAGAAATAGCCGTTAATGCTATTACGGGAAGTGATTTGTTGAACTTTCTTATTTCTCGTGTGGCTATTGTACCGTTAATACTTGGAAGATGTACGTCCATTAAAATTAAATCATAGACATTGTTGTTTCTGATTTCTTCAATTGCGTCTTCGCCATTGTCTATTATTTTAGTGATCATACCTTTCTTTTCAACCATTTTTTTAGTAATCATTTGGTTGATTTTGTTGTCTTCTACAATAAGTACATTTTTGCCTTCCAACATTGTATCAATGTCTGTATCTAAAAGTAATATTTCTTCTTTTTCTCTATCAACTTGATTTTCACTTATTTCAAAAGCTAAATCGAAATAAAAAGTTGAACCTTTGCCTAATTCGCTTTCAAGTTTTATTTCGCCACCTAATAAATCGATAAGTTTTTTTACAATTGCCAATCCTAATCCTGTTCCTCCAAATTTTCTATTAATTTCGATTGAACCTTGCGCAAAGCTGTCAAATATAGTTTCTTGCTTGTCTTTTGCAATTCCAATTCCAGTATCCATCACTGAAAAATGAATAGTGGCACTATTTTCTTTTATACCAAATAATTCTACAATTACTTTAACTTCACCATTTTTGGTAAATTTTAAGGCATTGTTGATTAAATTTAAAAAGATTTGTGACATTTTGGTTGGATCGCCAATAACTACATTGGGAACATTTTCGTCTATATCTAATATAAATTTGTTGTTATTGACTTTTGCTAATTCTTTTAGTGAGTTTTGAATATTGTTTAATAAATCTTTTAGTTTAAAATCTATTTTTTCAATTTCAATATTATTGGATTCAATTCGGTTAATTTCTAATATTTCATTAATAAAAGTGATTAAATAATTTCCGGAAAACTTCAAAGAATTTAGATAATGTACTTGACTTTCTTTTGGGTTTTCTTCAATCAATAAATGTGTAATTCCGTTGATAGCATTTAAAGGTGTTCTAAGTTCGTGACTAACAGTTGAAAGAAAATCTGCTCTAGCTTGAGATGCTTTTTCAGCTTTTTCTTTAGCAATTTCAAGTTCAGAATTTTTTTCTTGCAATAATTTATTGGATTGGGTTCTAATAATATTGTTCTTATACAAGGATAAACTGAGTAATGAAAGGATGGAAATTAAAGCAATTGCAAGTACACTAATCAATTTAGCAAATTTGTTAGTCTTTTGTTGCGTTTCATTTTCTTTACTTAATTGTTCAAATAAGTCAATGCGTTCGCTTTCTTTTAAGGATATATAATCGTTTGCTGCAAGACGTTTATTGTTCAATTTCAACAAACTATCTCTAAGTAATACATGTTCTTTTAAATAAGTATGCGCTAATGATGTATTTAATAAATTATCATTTGTCATACTTAATAAAAACAATATTTTTATGCGTTGTTCAATATTATTGTTACTACTAGTATTAAGTGCTAAGGCTCTGTTTAGATAATTTAAAGCCAAATTACTCCTGTTTTTATTGTATTCTATTGATCCTAATTGATATAAAGCTTCAGCTTTCGTATTGTAAGAGTCTTCATCATCAGGTTTAGAAATGAGTTCGTTAAATATTTGTGCTGCTTCAATTTTTTTGCCTTTAGCATTATATAAAATACCTTTTTGCAAAAGTAACAACTGTGTATTTTCAATTTTTAACGTTCTGTAAATTTTTTCAGCTTTGCTAAAGTATTTTTCTGCCAAAGTGTATTCTTCCAAAGTCATGGCACAAAGACCAAGTTTGTAGTAGTTTAAAGCGAGTTGTGATGTCAGAGGCAGTGTGTTAAGTTCATTAATACTTTTTATGAATGCATCTTTGGCATCTGGAATTTTCTTTAACTCAAAATAAATGGTTCCAAGTGAAGTTAAGGCAATAGATTTATTAAGAACATCATTATTTGCAGTAGCATATTTATAAGCCAAATTGGAGTTAGCTATGGCAAATTTGTAATTGTTTTTTTGTTTATATATATCTGCCAATTTTATATAATAAGCAACGCTATCGATTTTTTCGACAGTTTTTTTTTGACCAAAAGCTATGGTCGTAACTAGTAAAAAAATAAAAATTCCTCTCAACTCATTATAGTTTAAGAGAATAAATATATATGATTATTTACTTAAAAGCGAAATTAAATCGATTATTCTCGATGAATAACCAATTTCATTGTCGTACCAACCTACAACCTTAACCATTTTGTCAATTACCGATGTTAATTGTGCATCAAATAAACACGAATTTCTGTTCCCTAAAATGTCAACGGATACAATTGGATCTTCGGTATAAGCAACAATTCCTTTCAATTCCTTTTCAGAAGCATTCTTAAAAGCAAGATTGATTTCTTCGATAGTAACTTGTTTTTTTACATAACAAGTAATATCGGTTAATGAACCATCAGGAACTGGAACACGAATGCCGCTTCCACCAATTTTTCCGTCCATTTCTGGAAATATTTTGGTCAGCGCTTTTGCTGCTCCAGTCGTAGTGGGTACAATGGATTGACTTGCCCCACGAGCTCTTCTCAAATCTTTATGTGGTTGGTCGTGTAAACTTTGGTCAGTAGTGTAGGAGTGAACCGTGGTAATATAGGCTTGTTCTATACCGCAAAGTTCATTGATGACTTTTATCATCGGTGCGGCATTATTTGTAGTACAACTAGCATTTGAGATTATTTTTTCCGAGCCATCAAGAATATGCTCATTAACACCCAAAACTACTGTTTTTATTTCATCTACTTCACTAGGTGCCGATAGAATTACTTTTTTGGCACCAGCAATAATGTGTTTATTAATTTCATCAAAAGTTCTGAATTTTCCAGTCGATTCTACTACAAAATCGATGTTAATCCATTTTAGATTAGAAATTTCTTTCTCATGAAAAAAAAGATATGATTTTCCATCTACAATAATGTGATTCTCATCAAACGAAGTATCATAAGGTAAAATACCATGAATACTGTCGTATTTAATCAAATGTGCCATTGTTCGGTTGTCGGCAAAATCATTGATGGCAACAACTTCAATAGTAGGGTGATTTAATAACAATCGGAATAAATTTCTTCCAATTCGTCCAAAACCATTAATGGCAATTTTTGTTTTTTGTTTCAAGTTTAAGGTTGTTTAATTTGGCTTAAAATTTCCATTTTCCATTTTTTTTCACTTCGTACCTCGAACCTAATAGCTTATAAAATATGTTTTTCTGCATGATACGATGAACGAACCAATGCACCACTTTCAACATGTCGGAAGCCCAACTCTTTGCCTATTTTTTCATATTTCTCAAACTGTTCTGGAGTAATATATTCTTTTACAGGTAAATGTTTTTTACTAGGTTGCAAATATTGACCTATAGTTACAATATCAACATTATTATTGCGCAAGTCTTGCATGGTTTGAATAACTTCTTCTTCTTTTTCGCCCAATCCAAGCATTATTCCCGACTTAGTTCTTTTAATTCCTTGTTGTTTTAAATAGCGCAAAACTTGGAGACTTCTATCATATTTAGCTTGAATACGAACTTCTCTTGTCAATCTTCGTACGGTTTCTACATTATGCGAAACTACTTCAGGATTTGCAACAACAATTCTATCTATGATTTTTTCGTTTCCTTGAAAATCTGGAATTAAAGTTTCTAAAGTGGTTTTAGGATTCATTCTTCGGATGGCTTGCACAGTTTCAAACCAGATAATCGAACCCATATCTTTCAGATCATCTCTATCAACACTGGTAATAACAGCGTGTTTGATTTTCATTAATTTAATCGAACGTGCTACTTTTTCGGGTTCGTCCCAATCTACTGTTTCTGGTCTTCCCGTTTTTACTCCACAAAATCCACATGAACGTGTGCAAATATTTCCCAAAATCATAAACGTAGCTGTTCCTTCTCCCCAACATTCACCCATGTTTGGGCAACTTCCCGAAGCACAAATTGTGTTTAGGTTATATTTGTCAACTAAAGAGCGAAGTTCGGTATATTTTTGTCCAATAGGCAGTTTTACTTTCAGCCACTTTGGTTTTCCAATAGGTAAATTATTTTCGAGTACTGAATCCATAATCTTTTTTTAACAGTGCAAAGATAAAGAATGTAGTTAGAAGTATAGTTGATTTTTAAATTTTGTGATTATTATTTAGACCTAGAGGTTTCCTAATGCAATTATTTTTTCTAATTTTTGAATTCCAAAATATCGCCTGGCTGACAATCTAATGCTTTGCAAATTGCTTCTAAAGTGCTAAATCTAATAGCTTTTGCTTTACCAGTTTTTAAAATAGAAAGATTCGATAAAGTTAAATCTACTTTTTCTGAAAGTTCGTTTAATGACATTTTTCGTTTGGCCATCACAACATCAAGGTTTACTATTATCGCCATGGCTTATATTGTTAATTCGTTTTCTTCTTGCAGTTCAATTCCTCTTTTAAAAATGAGAGAAATAATATAAATAATAGCCGCCATTAAAATAAATGCAGAACTATCTACCCAAAATTGACCTAATTTATCAATATAATAGCCTTGAAGTTGTAAACTTTTGGCAATTTGACTTGCTATGAAACTCAATATTCCAATCCAAAATGTAAACTGGCTAATTTGTGAAATTTTAGATGATACAAATACGCTGAATGGATTGTTTATATCTAACTTGATAAGTAATTGTATTACAACATAGAAAAGTATAGCTTTTAAGATTGATATAAAGAGTATAAAACTATACATACCGAAAAAAACCATTTCACTTTGTTGATGCAATTTACTTAAATCAAGTTTTTGATATAGATTGCCTACAAATTCTGGTTTAAAAACACTAAAAACAAAGTTAACAATTAGACCACCTGCTTCAATACTTAAACCGACAAAGATTATCCATGCTATTACATGTAAAATTTTAAATACTAAGTTGTTCATTTTTGACATAATTATGATTTTTAAATTGGTATAGCAAAAATAATAAATATTTATTGATAAACAATAAAATTATATTGAAAATAACTATTTTTTTTTATTCTTAATAAAATATAAGCCTAAAAAATAAAAATTTAAGTTACTTTTTCTTTTAATATTTTGTTTATGAAATTAGGTATGTAAATAAATCTGAATTATTATTCAAGTATTGAAACTTGAATTTTCTACGTGTTAATAGTTCTTCTATTTTAAGAAAATCATTTTTATTTTTCAATTCAATACCCACTACTTCAGGTCCGTTTTCACGGTTATTTTTTTTAGAAAATTGAAAATAGGTAATATCATCATTGGGACCTAAAACATCATTTACAAATTCTTTTAAAGCCCCTGGTCGTTGTGGAAATTGTATTAGAAAATAATGTTTCAATCCTTCATATAATAAAGACCGTTCTCTAATTTCTTCGGTTCTTGTTATGTCGTTATTGCTTCCACTTATGATACAAACTACATTTTTTCCTTTAATTTTTTCCTTGTAAAAATCAAGAGCAGCTATTGTTAAAGCTCCTGCTGGTTCAACTACTATGGCTTCTTCATTGTACAATCTTAAAATAGTCGTACAAACTTTTCCTTCTGGAACAAGAATTATGTCGTGTAGAATATCTTTGCAAATTGAAAAATTATTTTCTCCTACACGTTTTACTGCTGCACCATCCACAAATCGGTCAATTTCATTTAAAGTTGTATTCTTTTTATTGGTAATAGATGTTTTCATAGAAGCTGCTCCAGAAGGCTCTACCCCAATAATTTTTGTTGTGGGACTCAATTGCTTAAAAACAGTACAAATTCCTGATGCCAAACCACCACCACCAATAGGAACAAATAAATAATCAATTGGTTTTTGTGCATCTTTTATTAATTCTAAACCAACAGTTCCTTGCCCAGCGATAACTTCTTCATCATCAAACGGATGAATAAAAATTGCTTCTTGTTTTTTACAAAACTGACTTGCTTCAAAAAACGATTCATCATACGTATCTCCTTTTAAAATAATTACTACTTTGTCTTTTCCAAATAATTTGACTTGTTTTATTTTTTGTTTTGGAGTAGTAACAGGCATAAAAATTGTTGCCAATATGTTAAGCTTATTACACGCAAACGCTACACCTTGTGAATGATTTCCTGCGCTTGCACAAACAACTCCTTTTGATTTATCAGTTTCGGATAAGGAAACAATTTTATTGTACGCGCCTCTAATTTTATAGGAGCGCACAGGTTGTAAATCTTCTCTTTTGAGCCAAATGTTTGCTGCAAATTCGTCACTCCAATTCTCGTTTTTCATTAACGGTGTATGCACTGCCACTCCGCTGATGTTTTTTTGAGCTTGGTATATCTTATCTAATAAACTCATGCTTTGGTTGGTCTTAATTTACGCACTTCAACACCGGTTTGCCAAAGTTCACTTTGCTGTAAAGTTGCTAATTCTTCTTGTAATTTTATTCTATAATCTGGTTTGCTGTTGGCTTCAATAACGATTTCCGCTTCGCGACCAGAAGCTACACTATCATATAATTCGTTTAAAATAGGTTCGTTTGCTTTGCGAAATTTCTCTTTCCAATCTAATGCTCCACGTTGAGCAGTGGTTGAACAATTGGCAAACATCCAATCCATTCCGTTTTCAGCAACCAAAGGCATTAAACTTTGTGTTAATTCTTCTACGGTTTCGTTAAAAGCTTCACTTGGCGAATGACCTCTTTGACGTAATACATTAAACTGCGCTTCAAAAATTCCAGCAATGGCACCCATCAATACACCTCTTTCACCTGTTAAATCACTATAAGCTTCTTTTTGAAAAGTGGTTTCAAATAAATATCCAGAACCTATTGCAATTCCTAATGCTAAAGCTGTTTCTTGTGCTTTTCCTGTAGGATTTTGATATACCGCATAACTGGAATTAAGTCCATGACCTTTTAAAAACAAACTTCTTAATGAAGTTCCAGAGCCTTTTGGAGCAACCAAAACTACATCAACATCTTTAGGTGGAACGATACCTGTTTTTTCTTGAAAAGCAATTCCGAAGCCATGCGAAAAATATAAGGTTTTCTCAGTTGCCAACTTTTTTTTCATGCCTTCCCAAGCTTGAATTTGTCCAGCATCTGAAAGTAAATTCATGACTACTGTTGCTTTTTCACAGGCTTCTTCTACTTCAAAAAGTGTTTTACCTTCTTGCCATCCATCAGCTAATGCTTTTTTCCAACTGTTGGTTCCTTTTCGTTGCCCTACAATGACATTAATACCATTATCTTTTAAATTAAGTGCTTGTCCAGGTCCTTGAACCCCATATCCGATAACGGCTACTGTTTCGTTTTTTAATACTTCTTTTGCTTTTTCAAGAGGAAATTCATCTCTTTTTACTACGTTTTCTACTACTCCACCAAAATTTATTGTTGCCATAATTATTGTTATTTATTGTTTTTAATTTGATTCTTCTAATTCTTCTAAATACATACTTAATTCCTTCATTGGTTTGGTAACTGCCACTCGTCCTGAACGCGCAAACTCAAGCATTCCAAAAGGTTTTAATTTTTCGAAAAGCAATTGCGTTTCTTCCACATGTCCTGTTTTTTCGATGACCATAAATTTTGGATCTACCGTGAGGATTCTAGCATGATGTTCTCGTATTACTTTTTCGACATCGCCATTAGTTAAGGTTTCTGATTTAATCTTATACAAGGCAATTTCTTGATGTACGATATCAGAATCTTTATGAACAAAGGCCTTTAATACATCGATTAATTTTTCAAGTTGACCAATTACTTTATCAACTTGACTTTTGTTTGTTCTTAAAACAATGGTGTAACGAAATACTCCTTTTACCTCTGATTCTGACGCCGTGATACTGTCAATATTCAAATGTCTTCGGGTAAAAATGATGGTGATTCGATTCATCATCCCAATGCTGTTTTCGGTAAAGACCAGAACTGTATATGTTTTTTCCATTTTAAATTAGTTTAAACGTACTTCTGATACGGATGCTCCGGTTGTCATCATAGGAAAAACATTTTCCTCTTTTGCAACCATCACTTCTAGTAAATAAGGACCGTTATGATTTAACATTTTTAGTAAATTTTCTTTTAAATCTTCTCTTATTTCAATTTTTGCAGCTTGGATGCTATAAGATTTAGCAAGTGCAACAAAATCTGGACTTACCATATTGGTAAATGAATAGCGTTTTTCAAAAAACATTTGTTGCCATTGACGCACCATTCCCAGAAAACGATTGTTTAAAATGATGATTTTGACATCCACTTTACTTTGTAAAATTGTTCCTAATTCTTGCAAAGTCATTTGAAAACCTCCATCGCCAATAATAGCTACTACAGGTTTATCTGGAACTCCAAATTTTGCTCCAATAGCTGCAGGAAGTGCAAATCCCATTGTACCTAATCCTCCTGAAGTAACGTTGCTTTTTGTTTTGTTGTACTGATAATAACGAGCCGTCATCATTTGGTGTTGCCCTACATCTGTGACCACAACCGCTTCTCTGTTAGTAAGTTCTGAAAGCATTTTGATGACCTCATCCATTTTTAGTTCTTCAGAATGCAGTTCTTTAGCACTTTCTTGTAAAGTTTCCACTTCTACTTTTTTAGCGTCGTTAAATTCTTGAAGCCAAGAATTGTGTTGTTTCTTTTTTGTTAATTCCGTCAATAAATTCAAGGCTTCTTTTGCATCAGCGTGCACCGCAACATCTGCTATAATTATTTTATTCAATTCTGCTGCATCAATATCAACATGAATCACTTTGGCTTGCTTTGCATATCGAGATACGTCGCCCGTAACTCTGTCGTCAAAACGCATTCCAACGGCAATAAGCACATCACATTCATTGGTTTTGATATTGGGTGCATAATCGCCATGCATTCCTAAATAGCCTACATATAAAGGATGATTTTGAGGAAATGCACCTAATCCTAAAAGCGTTGAAGCGACTGGAATTCCTGTTTTTTCTATAAATGCTACTAATTCTTTTTCAGCATTGGATAACATAATTCCTTGTCCAATTAAGAGATAAGGTTTTTTGGCTTCGTTGATTAATTTGGCAGCTTCTTCTACAACAACTCTATTTAGCTTTGGTTTCGGACGATAACTTCTAATTGCAGTACATTTTTCATACGTAAAATTCATTTCACCAAATTGCGCATCTTTGGTTATGTCAATCAATACAGGACCAGGTCGTCCTGATTGTGCGATATAAAATGCTTTTGCTATGGCAGCTGGAATGTCTTCTGCTTTGGTAACTTGACAATTCCATTTGGTAATCGGCATGGATATTCCTACTACATCTGTTTCTTGAAAGGCATCTGTTCCTAAAAGATGAGAAGCCACTTGTCCGGTTATGCAAACCAAAGGAGTTGAGTCTATTAAGGCATCGGCAAGACCAGTGATTAAATTAGTTGCTCCCGGTCCCGAAGTTGCAAAAACAACTCCTGTTTTTCCTGAAGTTCTTGCAAAACCTTGTGCCGCATGAATGGCACCTTGCTCATGACGCACTAAAATGTGATTGATGTTGTCTTCATAATCATATAAAGCATCGTAGATTGGCATTATAGCACCACCTGGATAGCCGAAAATTGTATTGACATTTTCGGCAACTAAAGACTTCATTACAGCTTGAGCTCCTGTTATTTTTGTTGTATTCATTTGTTGTAATTTATTTGCAATTATTTATCTGTTACACAACCTGTTGATGCACTGGAAACACATTTGGCATATTTATACAAAACTCCTTTGGTTGCTTTTAGTTGGGGTTGTTTCCATTCTAATTTTCGTTTTGTTAATTCTTGTTCGTTCACTTTTAATTCAATCGTATTGTTTTTGGTATCAATGGTTATGGTATCTCCATTTTTTACAAGAGCAATAGTTCCTCCTTCATAAGCTTCAGGTGTAATATGTCCGACAACAAAACCGTGCGTTCCTCCTGAAAATCTTCCATCAGTGATTAATGCTACTTCCTTTCCTAAACCAGCACCCATTATGGCTGAAGTAGGTTTCAGCATTTCTGGCATTCCTGGTCCACCTTTTGGTCCGCAATAGCGAATTACCACCACATCACCTGATTGTACTTCTCCGTTTTTTACACCATCAATAACTGCATATTCATCATCATAGACTTTGGCTTTTCCTTTAAAATAATCTCCTTCGTTACCACTAATTTTTGCTACACTGCCTTCTGATGCTAGGTTTCCATAAAGAATTTGCAAATGACCAGTGGCTTTTAATGGATTTTTTAAAGAAAGAAAAACATCTTGTCCTTCCTGTAAACTTGGAACATTTGCTAAATTTTCCGCTACCGTTTTTCCAGTTACGGTTAGGCAATCATCATGTATTAATTTATTTTCTAACAGGTATTTCATGACTGCTGGAACTCCACCTACAGCGTGTAAATCTTCCATTAAGTATTTTCCACTTGGTTTTAAGTCGGCTAAAACAGGAATATTATCGCTTATTTTTTGGAAATCTTCTAAAGTCAATTCAATATCTACCGAATGCGCCATGGCAATCAAATGCAAAACCGCATTGGTAGAACCACCCAAAACCACCACCATCGTCATCGCATTTTCAAAGGCTTTTTTAGTCATGATGTCTTTTGGTTTAATATCATTTTCTAATAAAACACGGATTGCTTTTCCAGCATCAAAACATTCTTGTTTTTTCTCTTGACTCAAAGCTGGATTAGAAGAACTGTAAGGCAAGCTCATTCCTAATGCTTCAATAGCCGAAGCCATTGTGTTTGCTGTGTACATTCCACCACAAGCACCAGCACCTGGACAAGCGTTTTTTATCACACCTTTAAAATCTTCAGATGTTATAGTATTGTTGAATTTTTTTCCCAAAGCTTCAAAAGCAGATACAATGTTTAAAGATTCTCCTTTCCATTTACCTGAATGAATGCTTCCTCCATATATCATTATCGCTGGTCGGTTCAGTCTTCCCATTGCCATTACAGATCCGGGCATATTTTTATCACATCCTACCACTGCTAAAACCGCATCGTACCATTGTGCACTTACTACTGTTTCAATAGAATCGGCAATGACATCTCTGGAAACTAAAGAAAATCGCATGCCATCAGTTCCATTTGAAATTCCATCACTTACTCCAATAGTATTAAATATTAATCCGACTAAACTTTCAGACTTTACACCAAATTTCACGTCTTTAGCTAAATCGTTCAAGTGCATGTTGCACGTATTTCCTTCATAACCCGTGCTTACAATCCCGACTTGCGCTTTTTGCAGGTCTTCTTCTGTTAAGCCAATTCCATAAAGCATGGCTTGTGCAGCAGGTTGGGTTTCGTCTTGGGTTATGGTTTTACTGAATTTGTTTAATGTGTTCATTAGTGTGTTGTACTTAGTGTTGCATCTGATTTTCTAACCAGTTTTGAATATTCTTCTTGTAATTTTTTTCCCAATGTATTATTCCATTCTTTAGGGAATTTTGAATCATCTACCGATTCAATTCCAATGATTTCAGCAGCAGTGCCGCAATAAAAAGCACTGTCAGCCACCGCTAAATCATCCTTTGAAAAAAGTCCTTGTCTGACTTCGATTCCAAGTTCTTTAGCTAATTCTAAAACAGTTGCACGTGTAATTCCTGGAAGAATATTTCCTAATTGAGGTGTATATAAAACACCCTCTTTTTCATAAAACAGATTAGCTCCTGGACCTTCTGCTAAAAAACCATCACTATCTAAAAGCAAGGCTTCGTCGAATCCTTTGTCTTTGGCTTCATTGGTAGCAAGTATAGAGTTGACATAATGACCGCAAACTTTTGCTTCAATTTTTATCGAACGAGGATGTGGACGACAATAAGTGGATATGGTTAAACGCAATTGTTTATCGCCTAAATAAGCACCCCACTCCCAAGCGCAAATCATGATAGAAACATTGTTAGGTCTTGCAAGCGCCATGTTTGGATCACAGAAAACTAGCGGACGAACATAAGCATCGGATAAGTTGTTTTTTTCTAAAAGCTCATAAGATGCTTTTACCAATTCTTCTACATCATAATTAAAAGGAATATTGACTAATTCTGCTGATTTTTTTAATCGGTCATAATGTTCTTGAGCTTTAAAAATACTTGTTCCATTTTCGGTTTCATAGGCACGGATTCCTTCAAATACACCATAACCGTAGTGTAGCGTTTGGCTGTACAAATCGGTTGTGGTTTCATTTGCTTTGACAAATTTTCCGTCTAAATAAATAAGTGTGTTGTTGTTGTAATACATAATTGGTTTGATTTAATTGTTGTTTAATGAAATAAAAAAAGCCCTTCTCAAACGAATGAGAAAGGCTTAAAATTGGAATATACCAGCCTGACTCACTCGATAAAGTGAATAATAATGCTGATAATAATAATGTTAAAATTTGTTGTCATGGTTTAATTTTGTTTGAAATAAAAAAGCCTTTCTCAAACGAATGAGAAAGGCTTAAAATTGGAATATACCAGCCTGACTCACCCGAAAGAGTGAATAATAATGCTGATAATAATAATGTTTGTATTTATGGTCATATTTGTTTTAGTGTAATAAAAAAAGCCTCCAGATTTTTCGGGAGGCTTTTAAATATATTTTAAAATATTCTTATAGCATTCCCTCTGCAGATGTGATAATCACATTTGCAATACTAATTGAAGGAATAATATTAAAATTTTTCATTTATTTTTTAAATCTGGTGCAAATGTACATAAAAAAAGAATTAAGATATGTCATTAAAAAAAATAAATTATTATTACTACATGAAAAATTGGTTATCATTTTTTTATGAATTTATAACATTTGAATAATAATTTCAGTTGATGTATTTAAATTTATTACTTTTAGTATATTAACCATTTAAAAAAAAATCTTTGCATTTTGGTTAAAATACAGCGAAGTAATTTGCTTTCTTCTTTAGATGAGGGTATAATATAATATTTAAATGAACACATCGGAATTTGAATTAAAAGAACGAATAAAAGAGTTAACTTGTTTATACGAAGTTTCAACCATTTTAGGTAATGCAAACCAAGAATTATTAGAAGAAACATTGAAAGCGGTTGCATTTAGTCTAAAAAGAGCAGTTCAACATCCTGAACATACTAATATAACTTTTGTTTTAGACGTTATTTTAATTTCAACAGATAAGCAAGCAAATGGTGAATTAAGTATTCAATCGGATATTAAGGTTTTTAATCAAACAAAAGGAAAGTTAATTGCAATTCTCGACAACTCGGTTTCTAAAGAAGCTCATTTTTTAAAGGAAGAACAATACTTATTAGATAATATCGCTTTAAAAACAGGAAACTTATTAGAACGAATTGAAATTCAAAAAAATGAGACCTCTTTAAAACAACAGATGGAACGAGCCGATCGTTTGACTATTTTAGGAGAAATTACTGCTGGTATTGCACATGAACTTAATACACCACTGGCTAATATTTTAGGTTTTGCTGAATTGCTTAAAAATGATATGGATAGTACTAGTGATTTATTAAAAGATGTAGACAAAATAATTCATAATGCTATTTTTTCGAGAGAAGTTGTTAAAAAACTTATGTTTTTTGCCTGTGAAATGCCACAAGAAAAGAAACATATTAATCTTGTTCCTCATATAAAAAATGCTATTAATTTGCTTGAAGCTACTTTCAAAAAGGAGCATGTAAAATATATAGTTAAAGTTGAAGAAGAAGAAATATGGTTGCAAGCTGATCCTGTTCAGATTACCCAGATTATTTTCAATTTATTAATGAACGCCATTTATTTTTCTCCAAAAGAGGGTTTAGTAACCGTTGAGGCATTTAGTACAAATAAAGATATTGTGCTTAAAATTTTGGATGAAGGTAAAGGATTTACCAAAGATGAAATAGAAAAAGTCTTTCAGCCTTTCTTTACTACAAAACCTATCGGTGATGGATCTGGTCTAGGATTAAGTGTAGTTCATGGTATTGTGGCATCGCATAAAGGTACTATTACTGCTGAAAATAATATAAATAAAGGTGCTATCTTTACAATTACTTTTCCTCTAAACTAATTTTAAGTAATGAAGTTACTAAAAGAAAACATACTAATTGTTGATGATGATGTAAATATTTTAGAGCTTTTGCAGCGACATCTTCAGTCATGGAATTATCATGTTTATAAAGCTATTTCGGTAAAAGAAGCTGTTGCCATTTTGCGAGATACAAAAATAGACTTGTTAATTACTGATCTAAAAATGCCAGAAATAGATGGTTTTGAACTCATCAAATTTGTGTCTGAACATTATCCAAAATTACCCAAACTTGTTATCACAGGTTATCCTTCTGTTCAAGATTCCTTAGCAGCTATTAAATCTGGAGTTGTTGATTATTTAACTAAACCTTTCACAAAAGACGAGTTAAAATCGGCTTTAGATAGATTTTTAATTTCTTCTGAAAAAAAAGGGCAAAAAACAGAAGCTCTTTTGGACGAAAAAACCAAATCGTATGGCGAAATTATAGGAAATTCTGAAAAAATAAATGATGTAATTCAGATTATTGAAAGAGTAAAAGACAATAAAGCTACTATTTTTATTAAAGGTGAAAGCGGTACCGGAAAAGAACTTGTTGCCCGTGCTATACATTATCAAGGTAAGTTTTCAAGAGCACCATTTATTGCAGTAAATTGTGGAGGTATTCCAGAAAATCTTTTAGAGTCTGAATTATTTGGATATGTAAAAGGTGCTTTTACGGGTGCAGATACTACTAGAGAAGGTTTTTTTCAGGCAGCAAATGGAGGTACTATTTTTTTGGATGAAATTGGCAATGCTTCATTAGCAGTACAGTCGAGATTATTACGTGTACTTCAGGAAAAAGAAGTTGTAAAAGTTGGGACCACAAAAGCTGAAAAAATTGATGTACGCATCATTGCAGCTACAAATAGCGATTTACAAGACATGATAAAAAAACAAGCCTTTAGAGAAGATTTGTTTTATAGATTAACCGTTGTAGAAATCAACGTAGCACCATTACGAGAAAGAAAAGATGATATTCAGCTATTAGTGGATAAATTTCTTTTCAAATATGGTGTTGAGTACAAAGACCGATTTGTAAAAATCACACCTGAAGCATTAGTGATTTTAGAGCGATACGATTGGCCTGGAAACATAAGAGAATTAGAAAACATCATCCAACGTGCCGTAATTATGTGCGAAAAAGTTATAGATATTGAACACTTGCCTGATCATTTAAAATATGCTTTAAACTTTTCAACTGAAACGTTGCAACCTTTAAAAATCATTGAGAAACAATACATTGAAAAAGTATTAAGGGCGACAGATAATAATAAAACAAAAGCAGCCAAAATTCTTCAAATCGACAGAAAAACCATTCGAGAAAAACTTTCAGATTAACTAGTATTTGCTGATACAATTTTACTCAACTGGGTAATTTTGTACCAGTTTATGATTTATCATCATTCATGTCATAACATAGAAAAACCCTTTTAAACAAAGGGTTTTCTGTGTTATAAACAGTGTGTTAAATTTTTTTTGGCATAGGCATTGCATTTTGGTATGCAAATAACATTAACAACGTTTACTATGAATCCATTTAACATTTGCCCTAATTGCAATCATCTCAATTCTTGTGTGCTTACTTCGCAGAAAGATAAAGTTTGGTCGTGTAGCGAATATGATGAACAAAAAACTGAAGAAACAATTTTAATACAAGAACAAAAACCAGAGTTAGAACTGGAATTAATTTAAAACTTAAAAAATTTAAATATGACTTTACATACATTTTTTACCGAATTTTTAACTAGAATGATAACCGAAGATAAATTAAGATTTGTGACTCTAAAAGTGAGTTCAAGTAGGTTTTCAAACAATAGAAACAGTTAAAAAAAAATATTAATAAATAATACAAATGACAACAATAACATTAGATAAAAAGAAAGAAACTAAAAAAGTACCAGTAAAAGGTATGATGGATAATGTGATGGAGCAATTTAATAGTGCTTCAGACCAAATCAATTTACATCCTAATATTAGAAAAATTTTAAGCATCACAAACAATGAAATTTTAGTGAATTTCCCAGTAAAAATGGATAATGGTGATGTTGAGGTTTTTACAGGTTACCGAGTACAACACAACAACGCATTAGGACCTTATAAAGGTGGATTGCGTTATCATCCAACAGTAGATATTGATGCAGCAAGAGCTTTGGCAATGTGGATGACTTGGAAAACATCTTTGGCAGGATTGCCTTATGGTGGAGCAAAAGGAGGAATTAAAATTGATCCTTCAAAATATTCGCAATCAGAATTAGAACGAATTACAAGACGCTTTGCTTTTGCTTTAGCAGATAATATTGGTCCTGAGCATGACATTCCTGCTCCCGATGTAAATACAAACAGTCAAACTATGGCTTGGATTGCAGACACATACATGAGTATGCGTACACCTGCTGAACGGACTGCAAACCAGCATGTTGTAACGGGAAAACCTGATGGAGCTGGTGGGTTAGAAGGACGTGACAGAGCAACAGGTTACGGAGTTTATTTATCAATTAAATTATGGTACGAAAAAAACAACAAGTCTTTAGATGGCAAAAAATTTATAGTTCAAGGATTTGGTAATGTAGGTTATTGGGCTTCACACTTTTTAGAAAAAGATGGTGCCATAATGGTTGGTGTTGAGGATGCAAGTGGAAGTATATTTAATCAAAAAGGAATAAAAGTTGATAACCTATTTAAATATAGTGGAATTAATAATGGTAGCATTATAGATTTTCCAGGAGCAGAGCCAGTTGAAAAAGAAAAGTTTTTTGGATTGGAATGTGATATTTGTATTCCGGCAGCTTTAGGCAATCAAATAACAGTAGAGAATGCACCTATAATTAAAGCAAAACTTATCGCAGAAGGTGCTAATGGACCAACAAATGTAGAAGGTGAAAAAATTCTTCTGGAAAGAGGCATTAACATTATTCCAGATATTTTATGTAATTCGGGTGGAGTAATTGGAAGTTATTTTGAATGGTTGCAAAATCGTAATGGCGAATTATGGCAATTAGATGAAGTGATGGAAAAACTATACAAGAAATTAAAGGAATCTTTTAATAAAGTACATGAATATTCAAAACGTGAGTCAATGGATATGCGAACTGCTGCTTATTGTATTGCAATTAAAAGGATAGAAAAAGCATACATTCAAAGAGGTATTTTTCCTTAATTATTTAAAAAAGAAGAATTATGAAATATGGAAGTTTAATATTAGAAAAGAAGGAGTATGTGTATTTAAAACGAATAATTAATATTTCGGGATATGCTGAAGATTTTGAAACTAAAAAAGCCATTCAACAACTAAGTGATGAGCTCAAAAGTGCTACTATAATAGATGAAAAAGAAATGCCAGCTGACGTTATTCGTTTTAATAGTAAGGTTACCGTAGCATCAGATAATGGATGGGAAAGAACAATACAAATAGTAATGCCTATGGAAAAAGATTTAAAACAAAATAAAGTTTCTATACTTACCCCAATGGGAACAGCATTAATTGGCTATTCAAAAGGTGATACAGTAGTTTGGGATTTCCCAAAAGGAAAGCAAAATCTAAAAATTACTAATGTAATACAAGAAGATATTTTTAATAATATAGAAATTTAAAATTTAGAAAGATGAACACACAAAACGCGGAAATTTTTAATCATGACACAGATGTGGTTATTTTACACAAATACAATTCTATTGAATTAAAAGGATGGATAAATCAACTTCAATATATAGATAAAGAAGTTGATAAATTATTAAATTTATTTGCTCAATTTATTCAAAATAAAGAAATTCCAGAATCAATTGTAACTCTTTTTTCAAAACGAAAAGAAGCTAACAAACAATTTTACAACACTATTTTGAATTATACTAACACATACAATAAAGCTTTAGAATGTGATGATATTCAGTGTGATATGGCTTATATTGAAGAGTATGAACGTTTGAGACATAGTTATCAATATCATTTAGATAAATACCAAAGACTTAAAGATCAACTTTATGATTTGGCAGTAACGAAATCTTGAAATTGAGTATCTTAATGTGAAATAATCTACCTAAAAAACCGTGAAAAATTAATCTATTTCACGGTTTTTTTAAATATTATAACAATACGAAATTTTAAAAAATACCAACGCTATTTTAGCAGTTCATCAATAAAATTTAATTTTTGATGTATTCGTTTTTTACAAAAAGATATTGTGTTTTGTTATTTTTGTTGGTGTTCAGTGCAATCAATTCGCAATTCTGTGTCTGCCAGTTTTGTATTCATCAAACTACAAAAATGTGCTTGGCCATTTTCGTTTGATTTGTAAAAATGACAAGTAAAACACATTCTCTGAATGGTTATAATTCCAGCTTTATTCAAATGATGGATAATTTCTAACAAACTTAAAAGCAAGTTTTCTTTATCAGTTTCATGTAGTTTATCAATCGGAACTTGAATTTGTTTGGCAAATAAAGATGTTTTTTCAGCAACGTCTTTTCCTTTATCTGTTAGATGAATAATGTAGCTTCTTGTATCGTGAGGTTCATATTCTTTAGAAATTAGCTGTTTTTGTACAAGTGTTTTTACCGTATCACTTATGGTTGCTTTGGTCATGTTAAATTCATCAGCCAAATAACTTACTTTCCTTTTTTCGTCAGAATGATGTAATAAAAAAATAAGAACTTGAATTTGAATTGGACTTAAAGAAAATTCTTTACTTTCGTTCCAAAGTAATACTCTAAAAGCTTGTGAAACTCGTTCTAGTGAAGCTACAATTCTACTTTCAACACTTGCATTTTGATGGTCTAAATCAAACACAGATTTTTTCATACAGATTGAATTTTGAGTAACATTAATCGTGCTATATTTCCAGCTCTAAATTTTGCTTCATTGGCAATTTCACCTTTAAATAACTTGTCAACAGTAGTTGTAAAAAGCAAAAGCCATTCGTTAAATTGAATTTCTGTCATTGAAGTGATTCTGCTTAAAGTGATATGTTTTTCCATTGGATTGCCCGAAAAATGATGCTCATTTAAAAACATACTTGTCCAAAAGGCATACATTCTTGGCAAATGTTCGTCCCAATTTATTTTGGCAACATCATTAAAAATAAAACCTAATATTTCATTTTCTTGAACAGCGTTGTAAAAAGAATTTACTAGTAAAACAATATCATTTTTGTCTTCAATGTCCTTTTTCATTAATTGCAATTTTCCATTTCTATGATGAAGTATCCTTTTTCGTTGATTGCTTCTTCCCAATGAGGTTTAACGGTTTCTAAATGACAAAATCTACATTCTTTTGAGGTTAGAGTTTGTTCTTCTTGATTTTTAGTTTTTAAATACTCTTTTCCATATTGATATATTTGAGTTGCATCCTTAATTTCTTCAGGCACAAGAATATCAAAATGCATTACTGTAGTATCTTTTTTAGTTACATAGGTGTCCCAAACAGCTACTTTCATTCTGTTAATTTTAATTGATTATTTATTGAATTAAAGATACTCCACAAAGGTAGTTATCCTAACTTTGTGGATCAAATTTTTTACCCTTTTACATCAGCCATTGAAGCACCAAAGTTGATATGCAAAACATTTCCGTTTGGTGTGACCAATGCAGGAACAGATTTTACACCTGCTTTTTCAGCTTCTGCAATTCTAGATTTGTCGTTACCAAAGTGAACTACTTCTACTTTGTCTTTTCCTAAAAGATTAATAATGTCGTGTTCAGCACTTACACATACTGAACAACCAGCGTGATAGAAAATTGATTTACTCATTTTTTTTAGATTTAAATTATATTGACACTATTGCCAATACAAATATAGTTAGGATAACTAACAATAGCAAATAAAATTAGTATAACTTTTTTAAAATCGTTTACTTATTTCAAAAATGAATTGTTTGAAGCGATGATAATATAAATTGGTGAATGAATTATTTAGTGCTATGATCTATTTCGAAAAGCTATTAGATATATATTTATCTGACGTTCAATTTTGCGATTAGTTTAGCCGAAGCAGCATCAGCGTACATTCCATAGGCATTTACTAATAATCCTTTTAAATTATGTTGTGTTGATGAAATTGCATATAAAATACTTTCATTATCAACATCAGACATTTCTTGAAAACGATGTACTTGATCAATTTCGAACTCATCCGGTTGTAGTTGCGAATTGTTTTCGGCACATACTACACAATCATCTTTAATATTAAAATTAAAAGTATATCCTATTTTGGTAAGATCATTTATAGCTTCTGATAAAGTGTTATATTTTCCCATTTTATTATGTTTTAGGATTTAGTTTAAAATTAATATTCAATAATAAATTTTTTTGCAGCGTATAATAGAATTTTAACGTATTTAAATTCATAACATAAAAATCCTTTAATACGCTGTAATAAAGTATAATAGATAAAAGCCAAGATTTACATTTAACTCAAATATGAATTAAGCATCCAAAGGGTTTTCTCTGTTTGAGTTATATAATCACTCATTAAACTTACAGTTCCTTCATCATTTGCTTCACTTGCAAGTTCTAATATTTCTCTTTCTGTAGTAATAATAGAGGCAAAATTTTTCACAATTATCTTAACGCCATCCACTCCATTAGTAATATTGTTTTCTTCTTTAATTGAAGAAGTTTTTAGGTAATCGGTATAAGTGTGCATAGGAATTCCCTCTAATGTAAGGATTCTTTCAGCTATTTCATCTATTTTTATAAAGGCATCATTGTATAATTCTTCAAATTTAACGTGCAATTCAAAAAATTCTCTTCCTTTAATATTCCAGTGAAATCCTCTTAAGTTTTGGTAAAATATTTCATAATCTGCTAATAGCTTATTTAATATTTCAGTAAGTTTTTTTGCTTTGTTTTTGTCTATTCCTATTAAATTTTTCATGTTTACCTTTTTAAATTTATTAAATTTTAGTTTCATTTTCGTTTCCACATAGAGCCATTCTTTGTGGTTATTTTTTCTAATTTTCCAGCATCGGAAAGCTCATTTAAAACAATTTCACTTTCTATTCTTGGAGTACCTGAAAGCACAGAAAATTCTTTTGCAGTAAGTGAATTGTATTTTGAAAAAAGTGTTTCCCAATTTTTACTGTATTCGCTTTTAACAATTGTAGGCTGTATATTTAATATTGCGGTTTCATAAAAAGCATAAGGTTTTGAACCATAAATGGTTTCTTTTTTACCTTTATTATCTATAAAAAAAATTGTTGGAAATCCTCTTACGCCAAAATCTTTGGCTAATATCAAATCTTCATTAAATAATTCTTTTGCGTTTCCTTCAAAATCAGTTTTCAATTGTGCTACATTCAATCCTACATTTTTAGCAGCAGTTGCTAAATGCTCCCATTTAGTAATATTTTTCTTTTGCAAAAAAACCATTTCTCTTATTTCTCGCATAAATAAGTTGGCTTTTATTTCATCTTGTAGTTGAGCTGCTTTAAATGCTATTGATGGTGGATAAGACGAGTTGAGAGGATCTTCTAACCACAAATCACCATCGATAGGCATATCGTAATGAATACTCACTTCGTCCCAATGATGCGCAACATCAGCTGGTTTACTAATTCCACCACTATTATAGCTCCAGTCTGGCAACAAACCACCCATTCTATATTCGATTTCAATAAATTGTCCATATTCTAACTTGAGTTTTCTTAACTGTGGCTCAATTCCCCAACAAGAAGAACAAATTGGATCTGTAAAGTAAACTACTCGTATTAGCTTATCGTTAGATTGAACAGTTTTGGTTATTAATACTTCTGTTTCATTGCTTGTCATTTCGCACATTCCAGTTTCAATGTCGCATAAAAGCGGATTCGTATTTGATGTTTCGGTATTCATTTTTTTGGTTTTTAGTTGTGCTTGTGAAGCTATAAAGCTCAACAATAAAATTAGTAATGCAAAGAAATTTAGTTTTATATTCATAATGCAATTTAATTTGCTTCTTCTGAAGTTGCAAACTCCTCCATTTCGTAATCAATTGATTATTGATGGTATTAACCTGAACCCATTTTTGCTTTAACTCTCTGCCAGAATGTTGTATTTTTTGGTGTTCTTAGCCTAAAATCACAACTGTATTTCCTTCTACATTGGATTATTGTGATTCAAAGTTGATAATTTCAGTTTTTTTCATATTGTTATTAAAAAAAGTTCTTACACCTTCTTTTTTTTTTCGAATCTTCCAGCCGAAATTATTTTCGTAGCATGATAAATTTATAGTGTATTTTTGGAAACTGTTTCAATGAATTTTTCTACATCACCATTACTAAATGCTGCGAACATTTTTCCTACTACTTTTTTTTGCTTAACCTTTCATTTTTACATATTTATAGTTCACAAATATAACATCTTACTTATGTTTTTCTAAAAAAAATTATATCAATAAAGATAATCAATTCATTTTATTTTAACTACTATTTATCTTTAGTTTTTACTTTTTTAACAAACATTAACGTATTCAAATTTTCTAACTAAGGAAAAACTTTGTCAATTTTAGTTTTAATTTTTTCTAACTCAACTAATTTCAAAATTTTATTAAGCATTTTGATGTTTTTTTTGAGATTTATCAGTAGCTAGTATTACGTTTATTTTATAAAAAAAAGAGGAACTTAGCTTTAATTTTCCTCTTTCTATTAACTTTAATAGTATTAGATTGCTTTTGCAATTGCTTTTTCAGCTATTGAATTTCTATTTACTATGAATAGTGAGCATACATTTTATTTACTTTCCCATGTTCATTAAAAAACATTACTTCAATTGCCATTTTGTTCATTACCGATTTATAGTACAAAGCAACTGAATTTACGCTTTCAGTAACATCAATTAATTCAAAATGTAAATCGGGTAATTTTACTAATGCTTTCTGCCAGTAATCAGCAACTTCTTTTTTTCCTTTTAGAGAACCATTATCAATACCAAGTGCCATTTTTATCATTGGAGTAGTAATTTCAATATCATCGGAATAGTGTGAAAGTATATCCTCTAATTTATGAGAATTCCAAGATGCAATCCAATTTTCTGCGAATTTTGTTTTATCTATTTTCATGTTTAATTTTTTTTTTTTCATTAAAATGTTACTGTATTAAAATAAATGGGTTAGATGACTTTTATTCATTCGTCAATAATTGCTCAAAAATTACACCAATATTATTTTTTCTATCTACAAAATGTAATTCCTACATCCGATGTCTTTAGTTTCCGATTTTGTCTAATTGAAGAATATCTTGATGATTGTCTGGATGTACATCAAAGCATAAACCAGATGGGTCGTCTGGTTGTTCGTGTGGATATTTACCAATGATATGACTTGAAATGGCATTTCCAAATTTGTAACCATATTTTTTTTTTGCAAGTTCACAGGTGTCCATTTATTGAAAATGAAAAAAATAGTAGTATGTAAATAATTTTTTTCTCATCTTTTTTATTTTAGAAATAATAACATCTTTAGATTCATTAAAGTCATTGTAGTTATTTAAATTAAGATTAGTCATATATTTTAAAAAACACCTAATTTGAAATGGTAGGATTTATTAGTAAAAATACAATGTTTTTTATAAATAATATTAATTAAATAATCCCATTAATTTTAAACTAGTTGCGTTTAATTCTGAATACTATATTTTATTAAACGTATCTTTTAAAACTTTCATGTCATCACTAACTTTTCTATCCAATAATTTTGCATAATGTTGCGTAGTTCTTAAATTTTTGTGTCCAAGTATTTTGCTTACACTTTCTATTGGTACACCATTGGTATGAGATTGAATGTGCTTCTTCCGAAGTACTTTTCATTTTAGTTAACTCGCTAGACCATTTTAATCTTTCTACAAACTTTTTGGTACTAAATTCAGAACGTTTCCCGTCAACTGTTAAGCGCACATAAATTGGGATTTGTCCTGCCGCATTGGCTTTTGTGCTTTTGGCATAAAAGTGAATTGTGATTTTTGTTTTCATTGTGGGGACCAATTAATTATTACTCAATTTAAATTCCTAATTGAAATCAAACAAGATGTTTGATGAGTGAACAAGCCATTGAACACGTCTTTAAACTGCCAATTTGCAATGCTTTCGAGAATTTAGCGAGACCCTAATTTTTGAATTTTCTAGGGTCTCGATTTTATCTCGATTTAAATAAGATTGAATAATTTGGTATGTCTGCAAAAGCAAAAACCCCGTAAATCATAAGATTTACAGGGTTTTGATACCGTTTAGGATTTTTTCCGCGGAGAAAGAGGTTATTGACCTTTTTATATTAAAATATATTTAATATATTGCAAACCATACTATAAACAGTGGATTTATAGAATATTTTATATCTTAATTTTATTTAAAAATCATATTAAATTATACTGTAATTTACACCTAAATTTACACCCCATACAAAAAGGTGTAAATTTTTAGATTAATAAATGCAATAAAAAATTAAATTATGAAGAGTACTTTTAATTTAAAAGAGCCAAATAAAGACGGAGAAACATCAATTAGATTAGTTGCGTATTTTAAAAACGAGGGAAAGAAACTAATTTACTCTACTGGAGAAACAATACACCCAAACGAATGGGATTTTAAGAATATCCAGCCAAACAATCTTACAGGGAGAACTCCAAAAGCAGAAGCACAAAGAACAATAAAACGACAATTGGATAGGTACTCTAATTTTTTTATTGAAATTACAAACAGATATATTAACTCCGACCAAGAAATTACTATAGAAAACATTAGAGCAGAGTTTGATAAAGAATTTAAGAAAACAAAGGCACAATCGAATAACTTCTTTAAAGTTTATGATTTGTTTCTTGAAATGAAAAAATTAGACCAAACTGATGAAGCAAATTCTGTTTCCACCATTAGCAGGTACGAATACAATAAAACATTATTACTGGAATATGAAACCTACTCTAAAACATCTTTACATCTTAACAAAATAGACAAAGCGTTTTACAATTCTTATATCTCTTATTGCGTTTCTGTAAAAAAGCACTCTACCAATACTTTAAGTAGAAATTTAGGTTTGCTTAAAACGTTTCTTTTTTGGGCTTTTAACAATAATTACACTTACAAAGCCGATTTTAAAGAATTTAAGAACATAAAGAAACAAATTACCGACGAAGTTGCTTTAACAATGGAACAGGTAACAGAAATTTTCGAGTTTGATTTTAGCGATAACGAAAGATTAGAAAAAGTTAGAGATTTATTTGTATTTGGGTGTGTAACAGGTATGAGGTTTAGCAACTATTCTACAGTTAAAAAGAACGATATCCAAAATGGATTTATCAAGGTTCGTGATTTGAAAGATAAAAATAAAGAACTTTCCATTCCTTTAAATGATTATTCGAGTTTTATACTGAAAAAGTATAATTATAAACTACCTCTGATAACAAATCAAAAATTTAACGACTACATTAAAGAGGTAATCCAAAGAGTTGGTTATACAGAAGAAATTAAAAAGACTGTAAAATTAGGACAGGATTTGGTAGAATCTGTTTCTCCTTTTTATGAGAGAGTTTCAAGCCATACAGCAAGAAGAAGCTTTATTACGATTATGAAAAACAAGAAAATCCCCGACAAAGTAATTATGGGCTTTACAGGACATAAAAGTTTGGAAGTATTTAACCAATATTACAAACCTAATACAGATGATAAAGTAGATTTTATGCAAACAGTTTGGAAAATGGAAAAAGCACCTTTAAAAAAAGTTGATTAATGGATATTATTAAAAATAAATATGAAGTTATTACTTTAGATTGGATTGCAAATTATATCGATGAACTGTATGAGCCATACAAAGTTTATGATAAACCCGAACTATTGAGAAAGAATACGAAACTGTATAACACTCCAAAAGGAAACTACGATGATAAACTTGAAATTTTAAATATCGTTTATAATGGTAAAGATAGTTATGCTATATACAAACCAACGAGCAATGAAATTGATAAAATCAAAATGTTCAGGGAAATAGAATACAAATGGTCTAAACTTATTGAGTTAAGAAATTTACAAATCGAATTTCTAAATAAAAATTTGAAAAAGCAACAGGAAATAGAAATCGAAAATAGGATTGATACTATTATTAATGAAATATTTGTAGTTGATAAAAAAAATGATAAAAAAAATGAAATTGCACTAATTGATAAGGTTTTTAAGAACAGAGATAAGTTTACAGACGTTTTAGAAATATTAGAGAAAAGGAAAATAATAATTAGAAATGGCAATTTAGTTGAGTGTTTGAAACTCTCTGATTATCCAAGTTTAGCAAGGAAAAAATTAATTGGAGTATTATTTAATATATTAACACAAAGAGGATATTTACAGAGTAGAGTTTCTGATGTAGATATTGTGTCATTTATTAAAGAAAATTTTAATTTATCGATAACCAAAAGATACTACGGACAAATAAAAAATGATTTAAGTCTTGATTATAAAAAATCAAAACTTTCTGATTATTTTGATTTTTTGCATTTTATTCCTGAAAATAAATAAGCTGTTTTGTTTACTTTCTTCACAAGTGAACAAAGTGAATATCATTAGATTTTTGTATAAATATTTTTGAACCAATATAAACAAAATATTGGGATATGGAGACAATTATACAAATTCACGGTTTATCTAAAACCGAATTTATCTCTATTATTGAAACAGTAATAGAAGATAAATTAACATCGCTTAAAGAGGACGAGGGAAACGAAAATTTAACAGTACAGCAAACTGCTAAAATTTTAGGAGTTACAGAACTAACAATCCACAATTACATTAAAAAAGGATTTATTCCTGCTTCTAAAATTGGCAGACGAATAATTATTAAAAGTTCTGAACTTGATAAGGCATTAAATGAAGTTAAATCTTTAAAATATAAAAGATGATAGACTACATTAAATGCTATTTAAAGCAAGAAAACATCAAGTATTTACTTGAGAGTGATTTACTTGATTTCGTTAGTGATTTAAGCCACAAATCAGGTCTTATCTATGACAAACTTAAAGCCAATTACAATGGTTTGGAATTTATAATAATAAATAACCAAAAAGCGATAGTTAAGGGAAGTTTGCATAAATACAAGAACAAAGGATTACACAATTTTGACGACTTTACTTTTAGCCAACTAAAAGAAGTGCTATTGGATATAAAAGCAAAATTTGGTATTGAATTAACGGACTATGTATTATGTAATATCGAGATAGGGATAAATGTAACACCACCAATAAAATCAAGTGAAATTTTAGATAACTTATTATTACATAAGGGAGAATATTTTAAAGACAAATCTTTAAGAGCGGGGAATTATAAACAAGCAATGCACCAAAGATATTTGGTTAAAATTTATGATAAGTTGTTGCAATATAAACGAGCATATAAATTAAATAATGAGATTTTTAGGTTTGAAATTAAGTTTGTAAAAATGTTTGATTTAAAAGCGAAAAATATTTTTACATTACAAGATTTAATGAACCCTAATTCTATGCTTGTATTTGGAGGTATTTTAGAAACAGAATGGATTTTTGTTTTATTGTATGATATTACAATTAAAGAAAATAACTTACCTGATAAAATAAGAGAAGTAAAATTAAACCAATGGAAATTGAATAGTTATTGGAAGAATTTAGATAAGTACAAACGTTACAGAGAGAGAAATTATTATGAACATTTGTTAAAAAATAATTCCGAAGAAATACATTTAGAAATGAGTGTTATAATTTACAAAAAATTGAAATTCATAATTGAAAATTAATCACTAAATAACACATCTAATAGAGAGTTCGGTAGTAACATTTTTAAATTGAAAAACTACAAACCTACACTATAAAAAAGGACATTACACAAAACTCAAAGTTACACCCAAAAACCTAATTGAAACAGGCGTATTTTTTAAAAAAAAACTAATATTCTATTTAACACTTGCACACTATAAAAAGAGTGCTAATTTAAAATTGAAATTTAACTTTTGCTTTACAAAGTTACACTATAAAAAAGAGGGCTTTTCTCTCCGAAAATAATTATCTAAATTTGAAAGAAATTATTTTGTGATTTATGAGTAATGATATATTTAAAAATACGCCTTTACATCTCTTTGACAGCATTACAAAAACCCAGCAGTTAGTAAACAAAAGTCTTGGGGGATTGAATTTCGACAAATTGAGTTCTATAAACGAGATTTCCAACAAAATGAGCAAAATGCCAAGCTATAATTTGGCTTCGGGATTACAAAGTGTTCTAAATAATAATACATTAAGAAACTTCCAAACTTCTGCTTTAACGATGCAAATGGAGAATTTTAATTACATTGATAATTTAACTTCTCCATTTGCTTCTATATCTAAAAATTTGCAAAAAATGGTTTTAGAGCAAGAAAATTTGATTTCTAAAATGACAATTCCACAGGGTTTTTTACCTCCAAATTTTAATAGCTGGGTTGAAAATATGAACGCTGTACAAATACCAAACTTTGTAAAAGGAATAGAGGGAATACTCCCGCTGATTGAAAGCCAAAAGCAGATAACTAATAATTTAAGTGCAGTTTTATCCAATTCTTTTAAAATCTATTCCACAGCAGTAATCGAAAATGAAAATTGGGAAGATTTTGAAGAGGAAGAAGACAAGTTCGAGCAACTTTTATCTATTGTAAATAAGATAAACGAAGACCAAAAGGTAACTAAAGAGGATATTAAAAATATTAATACAATCCTAACTACAAAAAAGTTTGACAAAGTTGGATTTATATATTTTGCTATTTCGTTACTGTTTTCTCTTTTATTGTATTATAATCCATTACCAACACCGACCGAAAGCAAAAAGGAAATTGAAATAGAGAATACGGCTAAAGAAGAATTTTCCAAAACGCTTAATATCCTTTCCATAGAACAAAGAGTTGCGAAAGCAAATGTTTATTTAAGAACAAAACCAAATCTAAAAGCGGGAAAAGTGTTTTTAGTTCCAAAATCTTCGTGGGTGTATGTGCAAAAAATAAATCATAAATGGATTTATATAATTTTTATTAATAATGAAAAGCAGGTTTGTAGCGGTTGGGCTTACAAGAAATATTTTGAAAGAACTAAAAATTAATCTATGGAATGGATAAACGTTATTTTGCCAATTTTTACTTTGATTATTGGTTTTGTTTTGGCACAGTTTGGAGAATTGTTTAAAGAAAGGAAAGAGAAAAAAAAGAAGTTTAAAAAATTACTTTTTAATCTATTGAGATTGCATTTTGTACTTAAAAGAGAATATGAAACGGAAAAAATTTTTGAAAGGTATACTAATGAAGCAATATTAAGATTACCTTTAAATTTAAGAGAAGAAGCAACTAAAGATTTGATAACATCATCTCCTAAAATTTTAAAATCGATTAAAAAAAATAACTTATCTTTAGAAAAAGTTACATATTTGGAAAAAAATATTGATGTAATAATTGAAGATTTAGCTGAGATTTTTCCGATATTTGCTTTTGAGTTAATTGAAGAGTTTAAGATTAAGGAAAGATTGCAACAAATTGAAAATTATCTAAACTCTATGGCAGAGGAAGTAAATGAGTTGCCACCACCTGAAATTAGTGATTGGCTTAATTTACAGATTAAAAAAACTGCAATTGAAAGACTTGAAGAATATATTAAACGTGCATCTGTAAATATTAATAGAAAAACAAAAAATGCCACAAATGAGATGCTAAATGAAGACTCTAATAATATAAAAATTGATGAAGATTTGATTAATAAGTTTATAGATGAATTTAATAAAACACATAATTTATGATTTAAGATAAATAATTAAAATATAATAAAGCGTTAGTCTTTATTCTTGCTTTGGAAAACTGGTAATTTTAAGAAGTATACAAGAATATTAGAATTAATGCTCACGTTCTGGCGTGGGCTTTTTCTATTTTGTATACAGGTATACCAGTACCGCCAAAGCAGATAGATTATAGTTCCACGCTTTTTTTGTGGTTTAATGTTGCTTCGGGACTTGGCAATGCTAAAATTGAATAATGAAAAAAACATTAATTACCTTACTACTTCTTACTTTTTCTATCGGTGCAAAATCACAAGAAATTGAAAAAATCCAAAAAAGAGATACAATTGGATTTTTGAGCAAACAATCTATTCCATTCTTCGCTAAAATAATAAAAGCCGACAAATACACATTTGTGGCATTTGAATTAGAAGAGCTTACAAAATGTTATTACTGTGTTGGAAGTGTTGAGATTGGGCTTGAAAATAGCGATGTGGTGCAATTAAGTAATATTGAAAGAAGTACAACAGAAAATCAACCTTATTTAACATTCTTAAATAATGAAGATTTAGCAATATTAAAATCAAGTCCGATAAAAAGAATTACCGTTAGAACAGATGATGGAGAATTTGAGATTAATAACATTACAGAAACTAACTATTTTCAAAAAAATCTTAATTAACTATGAAAAAAATACTATTAACCATTGCAATAAACTTGTTTTTAATTCCTGTATTTGCACAAGAAACCAAAGAAGAACCAATAAAACTTAAAGGCGTTGAGGTAGAAAATGACTACCACAAAAACATTTCTTGGATAAAATCCAAACCAATTCCATTAGTTTCCAAAGATTTTACAGTAAGCCCATACTCTGTAACCTATATCCAAATCTATTTCGGTATGTATGTAAAAGACGGAAAACAGTATATGACACCAATACGATTAGTGAACAGGTACAAAGACAGCGAATGGATATTTTTTGATGAAGTAAGTTATTTACTTGGAAGCAGAAAAGAGGTAAAAGCAGGAAAAGGAGTTGTTTTTAAAGTTGTAGATGATGAAACTGACAAAGACGTAAATAAAGGTATTTCGGAGCATTCGGACATATTGGCTAATGAAAACGCAATATCTTTTATTAAATACGTTTTAAACAACGAGACAGGGCTTAACATACGATACACCAACACAAGAGAAAACAAATACGTTGAAATTGATGTGCCTGACGGCACTAAAAAACTCCAAAAGCATTTTAAAACTTTGATTGATTATTATAATATGTTTAATGAAAAGTTTAAGTTAAATCAAGAATTTTAATATTTATGGCTCGAAAGAGCCTTTTTTTTATTTACAAATTTTAAAATATTTACAACTTTTTATTTTTTGATAATAAATTAAAAATATTGATTAAATTAGCCAAATGAGTAAGAAAATTAAGAATATAGCAATAGTAATAAATCTTCTGATTTTAGTTTTGGCAATCTTTTGGATTAAGAAATCTGATTTTGATTATGAGCCAATTACTGTTTTATGTGGACAGTCTTTATCTTTAATTGTATTGATCTTTGGCGATGCAATACAAAATAAATTTTCTGTGAAAGATGTTTCTAAATCAAAAGTTAATATTGATATTGATAAAGAAGATAATGGTGATTATGATATTTCTAACATTACAGATAATTCAGAAATAAGAATTAAAAAAAGATAAATGTTTAGTAATTTTTTTAAAACCTTTTTTAAGAAAACCAAAGAAAATGAAAGTATAGAAGTTAAGCACTTAACAAATTCTAATGTTTTCATTTTACAATCTGCCACAACTAAAGATATTGTTGATATTTCTTCTATACTTAAAAATAATCCATATAATGATATTATAATTGGCAATCCACATTCTTATAGTGGTTCTCTAACTGCAATCTCAAAAAACATAAGTCAAAGGATAGAAACAGTTGAAAAAATTAAAACAGATTGGGGTGATAAAACTTGGCTAAACATACATGGGGGATACGATACAGGTAAATCACAACTCTCTTTATTATTAAGTAAAAACTTTAATAATAATTTATTAAGTTTTAGTTTCAAAGATTTATCCCATAATGAATTTAAGAATGTAATTGTATTAGTTTTTAAAGAGATATTGACTAAAAATTTAGAAAGTGAAAATAATAAATTAATAATTTTTGATGATTTACCACAATTAGGTTTTGATGATAATATAAACAGACTTTTTATTGAATTATTGAATTATTGTTTAGCAAGCAACATAAAAATATTATCTACATCTAATTTTAAGATTAATAATAAAATAATTAATCCAATTAAAGATAACTTTGTTGAATTACCGATGCCTTTGCTAAATAAAGAAGAAATAGAAGATATAATACTTACTTATTCCAAAGAACCAAAATCGTTAAAGTATGCAACAATAATTAATAGTATTTCCGATGGATTTCCTATTTATGTCCAAATAATTTGTCAATATTTAGAAAGTAAAGATTGGATTATCCCTTTAGATGAATTTACAGATTTTATTTCGGGAAAAGCATTTAATGAGTTGAATGATGAAACGTATCAAAAATTATTGCATAGTACCCAAAATGAATCTACAAGAGAAATTTTATATAGATTAAATATTGTGTTAGGTACAATTTCAAATGAAACTATTGAAATTGTAAGTAATGTAAACCCTCCTATAAATTCTCCTTATGAAAAAATAAATAGTTTATCAGGAACATGGTTACAAAAAAATAATGATGAAACATATTTTATTTCGCCACTAATTAAAAGTTTAGGCAGTAATAATGTTTTAAAAGAAACAAAAAAAGAAATAAATATTAGATTAGCACAAAATGTCTTATCTAAAAAAAATCTTTCGCAATATGATTCCCAAAGAGCAATAACTTATTTTTTAGCTGGAGAATCATATGATGATGCAGGTTTTATAATGATAATGGCATTACAATCATATTTTAAGCATCCTGAAATTTTTACTGATACTATTTTTGGGAGTTTTTGGGTTGATACATATCTTCCTGAACAAATGCAGTCTATAACAAAATTATCCATAAGAATATTACAGTTACACATTTTTGACGATTTACAATTAAAAAATCATTCTAAATTTAGTTTAGAAAACAAAGTGTTTATTAGAGAAGATTTAGAAAACATCATTACAGATAATTCCAATATTCAGATTGAAATTATCAAAATGTCTAAATTGATATTATTTAAAAGCTATATACAAGATGATGTAAAAAAAGCACTTCTTTATTTAGAATCTTTAAATGAAATTGGCTTTAAGTATTTTGAAGAATCCGAAAATAGTTTATATAACAATTTATGGATAATTTTAGATAAGATTATTGATAAAAGTGAAATCCAAGCTTGGTTTGATTGCTTTAATAAAGTAGGTAAAGAAGAATCTTTCTACGATAATGATATGGTGCATCTTTTTTCAAGAAGACTATTAGATAATATATTAGAACATGAGAGTACTTGGGAGCAAAAAATTGAATCTATTGAATTTATTGAAGCGAAAGCAATCGAAAATAATTTACAAATTTTAGGAGCATATTCTGTAAAAACAAATCTATTTATTATTGCTGAAAAGTTGAATAAATTATCCGATGCTGAAGTATATTATGAAAAGTTTAAAAGCAACTACATATCGCAAGAAGCAATATTTTTAATAAAGGATGAATTAGGAAGACAGCAATTTTATAATGGTAAAAAAGATGAAGCTCTATTAATACTTTTAGATATTGAATCAATAGACATTTTTGTAGTAACTAAACTTGATACCTATTTAACTATTGCAAAAATATTTGGAGACAAGGATAAAGTTGTTGCACACCAATACACAAAGAAAGCTATTGATTTTGCACAAAATGAAATAAAAGTATCAAAACTTACCATTGCAAAATTACTTGGAGAGTATGCAATATCTTATTGGCTAATGGGAGATTCTAAAACTGCTATTTATAAACTTGCAGAATGTTATGATTTATTATTAACGGCATACAAAGAAATGAATGCTCTTGAAAATATTGATGATTATAATATTATTGTAATACAGGTTGGTAATGCTTTAAATTACATATTCCAAGTTTTAAGTTTCGGTAGACCACCTGAGAAATCACAAAATGGGGATTCTTATGTAGTACCATATAGAGGAATTTTAAATAACAATTATAACCCAGTATTGCTTAAAGAATGGTATTATGATGAAAGGAAATATTTAAACGTTTATATTTTAATACAGTGTTTTGAATTTTATAATGATAAGGAAAATGCTGTGAAATGGGCAAATACAGCTTTTGAAATGGATAAAGAAATTTTCTTATATAATTTTAAAAACAGTTTAAGAAGTTTTGTTGGTTATAAAATTTTACAACGTGAGTATCAGGAATCTGTAGAAATTGAAAAAGAACTAACAGAGTATGAAAACACTATTAATATCGGAATGGCTGATGAATTGCGAAACAACCAACAAAAGCAAATGTTTTTAGATATATTAGAGCGACTACATTCTAATAAAGATAAGGATAAAGACGATTATTATTTCACATATAATTTAGTTCCAATTTTGTTAAAAGAACTAACTCTAATTTTAGAGAACAAGAATACAGAGGTACAATGTATAAAAAACCTAAAAGAGCATTTGTTTAAAAATGATTTTTTATTTGAAGATAAAGAAGCAGTAAAAAACATACATTATGTTTTAGATAATTTTCCAATGGATTACGTAAGCAGTAAGAAATTAATTGATTGGATAAATGGAATTGAGAATGAAAATAAAAAACCATTACAAATAATATGTTATTTAATTTGTTCTCTTAAAGCACCGTCGAGAGAAGCTCTAAAAATACATTTGGCATTAATGCCTTATTTTGAAAAGGTAATTAAAGGATTTTCGACAGGAACATTACTTTTCATTCTATATCCTTTTATAAAGAAATTTTGGACAACTCGAATTTATACTAATCCACAAGATTTTTATTTTCTTGAATTGTGGAATAAAAATTTAAACAAGAGTATTGAAGTTAAAAATAAATATAAAATCGTAGCATTTTATTCTTTGGTCTGTATGCACATGGCTTATAGACCAAATGTTAATGAACAGGAATGGATGCAAGACTATATAGATTATATGTTAAAAAATAGATAAACAAAGAAAGAATAAGCAAATCTTTTTAATGTGGATAGACTAATTTGGAAATCCTTTATTAATAAAGAAAGTTTAATATAGTGGATTAAAACAATTGATTTATGGATTTTTATTTATCTGATTCCCGATTATTACAAAGAGTTGAGAGAAGAAACATTATAGTTTTAAACCACTCTTCTTGGGATGATTGGTTTTCATATAATACGCTTTACAGAGTAAGTTATTATGATAATGATAGTAATGAGATTGTATTAGGTGCTGTAAAAATTGGAGAATTTAATATGGAAGAGAGAACACCAAGACTTCCTGAAAGATTTACAACTTTAGAACCTAATTTTTTTTCTGTAGGTCAAGATGTTAGTTATTATGAGATATTAAATTCTAAAGGAGAAGTATTTAGAGATACTATTTTGGAAGCATTAAATGATATTTCATTAAAAAATGAATTATTTGAGAATGCAATTCAAGAACGAGTAACAAAACAATCACTATTGAGGTCTGTAAGTATTGTTTCTGTAAAGGGAGAATATAGACGATTAGCACAGGGGATAGTAAAATTAACGCCTTATGATTTTACGTTTTATGCACCAAAACATTTTAAAAGTAGTATTACTCCAATGGTGCTTGATTTTAGTGTAAAACCTAAATCTAATCCACCAACTAATATACACGTTATAATTGGGAGAAATGGAGTTGGCAAAACACATCTTTTTAATAATATGATTACTTCCTTAATAGAGGAAAAGCCAAGTAGAAAGGTTGGATATTTTGAGAGTAAAGATGGTTTTGATATTCCTTTTGCAAATTTAGTATCTGTTTCTTTTAGTGCCTTTGATGATAGCAATCCAATAGTTGAAAAAAGAGATAAAACCAAAAGTATTAGTTACTCTTATATTGGATTAAAAAAAGTAGAAAAAGAAAACCTTAAACTACCACCTAAAAGCCCGACTGTTCTTAAAAATGAGTTTGTTAAAAGTATTGAAGTTTGCAGACTTGGAGCAAAAAATGAAAGATGGCTTAAAGCACTTAAAACGTTAGAAACAGACCCAATTTTTGAAGAAGCAGAAGTTTCACAAATAGCCAAATTAGGAATAAATGATGATTTTAAAGAATTAGCATCTAATATTTTCAAAAATTTAAGCTCGGGTCATAAAATTGTACTTCTAACTATTACTCGTTTAGTGGAAACAATAGAAGAGAGAAGTCTTGTATTATTAGACGAACCCGAAGGATATTTACACCCGCCATTATTATCTGCTTTTGTGAGAGCATTATCAGATTTGTTACAAAGAAGAAATGCAGTTGCAATTATTGGAACACACTCTCCTGTGGTATTACAAGAGGTTCCAAAAAATTGTATTTGGAGATTAAGACGACAAGGTGCTGATGCTATTGCAGAAAGATTAGAAATTGAATCTTTTGGAGAAAATGTTGGTACATTGACACAAGAAGTCTTTGGATTAGAAGTAACAGACTCAGGTTTTCATAAAATTTTAAAAGATATTGTAGAGCGAACTGAAACTTTTGAAGAAGCAGTTGTAAAGTTTGATAACCAATTAGGATTAGAAGCGAGGGCAATATTAAGAAATTTGTTTTACCAAAAGAACTTGTAAAATGAAAAAGATTAAGAAACCCGAATTAAAAGTAAAACAGGTATTTACTGACTGCATTAGTATAGTAAGAAATTCACTTTATAAACAGCAATTAAATAATTGTATTGATACATTAGAGGAAGCAGAGACAGTTTTAGAGAATAAAATTATAGAAAATAAAGTCCACGAAATTCCCCAAAATGAAGTTATTTTAGGAAGCATCGCTAAAGAGGATATGGAAAAAGTCTATAATGATAGAATGGTAAAAAAAGGAACACCAGCAAGAGATTATTATAATATAATTTTTTTATCCGCAGTGAAATGTCCATTTTGTTCCCAAAGAATTGTAAAAACATTAGACCACTATTTACCAAAGTCCAAATATCCAATTTATGCTGTTACACCAATAAATTTAATACCGTCTTGTTCTGATTGCAATAAGGACAAACTCGTTGAATATCCTGAATCTCCTGAACAAGAAACATTACATCCGTATTTTGATGATGTAGATGATGAAGTGTGGCTTAAAGCAAAAATAATATTAACAGAGCCAATTGGTTTTGAATATTATGTATTTGCATCTCCTAACAGAACAGATTTATTAAATGCAAGGATATTAAATCATTTTACTTCCTTTAGTTTAAATAAACTATATAGTGTACACGCAATAGAAGAATTAGAGAATAATAAATACCATTTTAAAAAATTATATACTAATGGTGGGGTTGATTTACTAAAAGCCCATTTAAAAGATTGTTTTGATAGTAGAAGTAGTAATGATATTAATTCTTGGCAAACTGCTTTCTATGGTGCTTTATATGAAGATGAGTGGTTTTGTAACGGTGGTGTACTTGATTTAGAATAGAAAAATGAATAAGTAATAAAATAAGCATTAAAATTACACTAATTTACACCTTGACTTACACCCTAAAAAATAAAACCCCGAAAACATTGCGTTTTCGGGGTTTTTTGCGGAGAAAGAGGGACTACAATTATTCAAACCTTCAAAAACTCAATTATTCTATTTATATACAAAAACTCAATAAATCCAATACTTAACAAGGGTTTTGTAAAATTTAAACATTGGATAATATGGGATAAATTAGGATGATTTTTGATAAATGTGGACTAAATGTGGACTAGATTTTGTATCTTTATGGAACATAAAAAGGCAAAAATATGGCATCAATTTATCTACTTCTTCAGAGCAAGAAAAGTCCAGCAGTTGTTTATATCCGTTTGCGTGATGGCAGAAATTTAGACATCAAAGCTAAAACAAATTATCATATTGACCCAATTAATTGGGATGAAGTTGAACAACGTCCAACCAAGAAAGCTTTAAAAGAAATTCATATTGCTAACCTGGATACAGATTTAAAAGATTTAAAAAACGACCTTTTAAAAGAATACAACCGAAGCAAGGGTAAAAAAGTTATAGATGTTGATTGGTTAAAAAACTTCATCAATCCACCACAGGAACAGGAAAAGCATCCAGATAAATTAGTAGATTATATTGATACATTCATTGAGTTTAAAAAAGCTGATGTAAAAAGCAGCACTGTAACAAAGTGTAATGTAATCAAGCATTTATTGATGCGTTATGAAAAAGAAACAAAAACCACTTTATACATTCGTGATATTGATGCAAAGTTCAAAATGGATTTTGAAAAATATTGTATTAAAGTCGGTTACGCTCCAAATACTACAGCTCGAAACATTCGTTTTATAAAAACATTTTGCAGACATGCAAAAGCTAACGGAGTGGAAACGCATTATCAATTAGACAGTATTAAAGCCAAATATCATAAAGTCGAAAATATTTATTTAGATGAAAAAGAGATTGCAGCAATAGAAAAAATAGAAAGCAAGAAATTAACGGAAGGCTTAGAAAACGCAAGAGATTGGTTGTTGATAAGTTGTTATTGTGGTCAGAGAGTATCAGATTTTCTGCGTTTTGATAAATCGATGATTAGATATGAAAAGAATAAAGCAGGCGAATTAAAACCTTTAATTGAGTTTACACAGGTTAAAACTGAAAAGATAATGACAATACCATTGCACAAGAAAATCATTGAAATAATGAAGAAATACGATGGTAATTTTCCAAGAAAAATATCAGACCAAAAATATAATGAACACATCAAAAAAGTATGTGAAGCAGCTGAAATTGATGAACCAACAAACGGAACATTATTCGACCATGAAACAAAAACAAAAATTACAAAAGATTATCCAAAACATAAATTAGTAAGTAGCCATATCGGAAGAAGAAGCTTTGCAAGTAATAACTATGGTAAAATTCCAACTTCATTTTTAATGTACATAACCGGACATACAACAGAAGCAATGTTTTTAACTTACATTGGAAAGAGCAACAAGGATATTGCAATGGAGTTAACAAATTACTTTTAATATTTGAGGGTTTTTCATACTTTCACACTTTTAAAATGAATTTGCAAACTGATGGGTGAGTTAAGCAAGAAAGAAAAGGAAGTTTTAGACTTCCTTTTAGAATTTGTAAACATGGGTATTTTCAGTATCGAGCAACAAGAAAGAGACTTGGGCAAGCTTGACTATTCTTTATGTTCTGATGATAACGAAAAACAAATTATCACCCAAAAGAAAGTAGAAAAATTCAAAAAAAGAATAAGTAAATGCAATCCTATTGTTGCAGGTTACCTAAACGCTTTAACAACTTCTGATCCTTTAAATTTAGACTACGATGAAAAGTTAGAATTAATAACTAAAAATTTTCTTTATACGGAATACTATGAATTATTTGAAGTTTTAGTTGCTGAAGATATAAGTAAATTTGAGAGATATAGATTTGATAGTATTATTGAAAGTTTAGGATTTAAATACAAACCTTTGAAAGACTTTATTCAAGGTGTTTGCGATGTTAACAGTTTTTACACTTATAAATCATTTCTTGAAATTCCGAAAGACGATACTTTAAATTACGATAAAGTAGTTAAAAAATTGAATGATGCTTTTTTCAAATTAGAAGCTTTTATGAACGGTACTGTTAATCAATACAATCATTTTGACTTCAATACTGCTTTTACGGAATTATTTTATTTGACAAGAAAAGCAGAAAACTATACGTATGACAATTGCAAACGTGTCGGACAATATTGGGGACTAACTGAGCAAATAAGAGTTGATTATGACAAAACTAACTTTGATAATGTAAAAGCTTTCGAGAATAAAGCATTTTGCAATGATTGTAACGTAATTACATCAATAGCTTGGGACAGGATTGAAGAATTTAATTCTTTTCAAACTCCAGATGAAGTTGAAGAACAAACTAGAAAAAAATCAATATCTGATTTAATGAGACCTACAGCAATTAGCCCAGTAATTGTAAAAGTAGAAAACACAAATAATACTGATATTTCAGAAAAAGAAGAAAACCCATATCCACGAATATTTACAACTACAAAAGCTTACAATAAATTCAAAAATTTATTAGATGAGTTTGGTAATACAAAAGAAAATTTAGCCAATTATAGTTTTGTATATCACAGAATGAAAAAAGATAAATTTATTTTTGACGATTATCAACAAACGCAATTCGTTTACTTTTTGCTCGATTTTAATATTAATATAAGTAGAATAAAACCTAAGACCCAATTAGGTAATAATGACCTTCGAGAAGGTATTTACAACAGGATTTAAAATACCTAAAAGGAACCGTGTCATAAAACACACGATTTCATTCAATCCACAACACGACCGCATACCAACCTTTGGCTTGTTAATCTTAAATATAACAAGTCATGCAAAACAATGCAATTTTACTTCAAAACCTAACTGTTGAACAACTACAACAGATAATAGGCACATCCGTTAGAAACGGAATTCAAGAACTTCAAAAGGAGTTACAATCAAAAGACAATTCGGAAGAATTAATGACCAGAGACGAAACCTGTAAATTTCTCAAAATTGACAGCAGCACGTTATGGGCTTGGACAAACAATAAAAAAGTCAAAGCTTACGGAATTGGTGCAAGACGTTACTACAAAAAAAGCGAGTTATTGGAATGTTTAACCTTATTAAAAAAGTAAGCTATGAATAATTTCTATGATGATGCCGAAAAAGTACTAAAACGTATTGACGAACAAGTTACTTTAATTGCTGCCAAAATGAAAATTGATAGCAGACTAGATCCCGAAGATATATTTTTTGACAACCAAGAGTTTATGAAACTAATGAACATTAGTAAACGAACTGCACAGGAATGGAGAAACAAAAAAATTATTGAATTTTCCCAGGTAGGCAATAAAATATATTACAGCCTTTCCGATATAAAAATATTATTAAAAGAAAACTATAATACTAAGTAAACATGGAACAGATAGCAAACAACAAACTGATGGTTTCTGTATATCAAGAGTTCAAAACCAACTTAGGAGAAAAAAACCTTTTAGATGTTTTACAGGAAATTAAATCTGACAAATACCAAAGTGACATCAATTCAATCCGTTATGCTTTGCATAAAGGTGATGAAAAAACAGCAAGCGAAATAAAAAGCGGATTGATTGGTTTTACTACTTCTGGAACATTTGGAGCAAGCAGAACAAAGACAAATATAAATTCTTACTCTCAAATTGTGGGTTTAGATTTCGACCATATTTCATTAAATTATTTAGAAGAACTTTCAACACTCATAAACGACTGTAAACACACTTTTGCATCATTTGTTAGTCCAAGTGGCGAAGGTTTAAAAGTATTCATTAAAGTAAACACAAATGCAGAACAACACACAACAGCATACAATCAAGTGGCTAATTTTTATAAAGAGTTATCAGGTTATGATTTTGATGCAAAATGCAAAGACATTACCAGATTATGTTTTGTTTCTTGTGATGCAGAATTATTTTTAAATGAAAATGCAGTAATATTTGAAGTAAAAGAAGAAGTGAAACCATTAAAATCTGAACCAATAAGAGAAGTGAAACACAATCTTACAACTGACGAATTATTAGACAAATGCTTAAAGTTTACGGAGAACAAAGAACAATATTACAATGGTAACAGAAACAATTTTATTTTCTTATTTTCTTGTAATGCTAATAAATATGGTATTTACGAAGAAGATACTTTAAACTTTTGTTTAAATAATTTCGATTTAGAAGAAAAAGAGATTACAGCAACAATAAAAAGCACGTATAAAAATCAAAGTGCCGACTTTGCAAAGTATGCAAACTTTGCAAACCTGCAAAGTTCCGAAAAACCAAATGAAACAGGTTCAGAAAATAGTTTTGAAGAGTATGAAGATTGCCTAAAAGCAACTCCAACTATTCCGCAATCTGTTTACGATAATTTACCACCTATTTTATTTGAAAGTTGTCAAGTATTTCCACAAGAAAGAGAAAGAGATGTTTATCTAACAGGAGCATTAGCAATTCTTTCAGGCTGTTTGCCTAACGTATCAGGTTTATATAGCGGTAGTATTGTTTATCCAAGTTTGTTTTCTTTCATTTTAGCTCCAGCAGCTTCAGGAAAAGGAGCGTTAAAATTTGCTAAAGCATTAGCCGACAAATACCACGATAAAACATTAGCACTTTCATTAGAAGATAAAAAAATATATGATGAAAAACTAACAGCTTATAAAATGCTGAAAGGAAAAGGAAAGCTAGAACCTAATCAAGAAATGCCAATGCCACCAAAATTTAAAGTAGTGTACATTCCGGCTAATACAAGTAACGCAAAAATAATGCAGCATTTAGATTGGAACGATGGCAAAGGAATTATTTGCGAAACCGAAGCAGATACATTAGGGCAAACCTTTAAAAACGAATGGGGTTCATATTCCGATATGTTGCGTAAATCATTTCATCACGAAAAAATATCAAAAAGTATTAAAACAGATGGAGAATATATCGAAGTAAATAATCCGCAGTTATCAGTAGCATTATCAGGAACACCAAAACAAATTTTTAATATTATTGCATCAGCAGAGGATGGTTTATTTAGTCGTTTTATTTTTTATGTTTTCAAAACAGAAGCAGTTTGGTTAGACCCATCACCTAAAGGAAATCCTGTAAACTTAACAGACTATTTCACAACACAATCAAAACTAGTTTTAAAGTTGGTAGAGTTTTACGAAAGAGACGAATTAATTTTACATTTAACAGACGAACAATGGGATAGATTTAACCCTATTTTCAGTTCATTTTTAGAACAAATAAACACTTTTGTTAGTGAAGATGCTTTAAGTATAGTTAAGCGTTTAGGATTAATATTATATCGATTTTGTATGATTTTCACAGCAATAAGAAAGTTTGCATCAAATGACTACCACAAAGAAATATATTGTTCAGATATTGATTTTGAAACCGCATTAACATTAACTAAAACATACATTCAGCACAGTGTTATAATGTTTACTAATCTACCAAAGCAAGGGGAACAAGGTCCATTCAAATCAGGTGAAAATAAAAAGAAGTTTTTCGATGCTTTACCGAACAAATTTCAGAGAAAAGAAGCAGTTGAAATAGGTCAAAAGTATGATATTGGGGAGCGTTCAGTGGGTAATTTTCTAAAATCCTGCCTAGGCAAGTACTTAACACAACCTAAAACAGGGTTTTATGAAAAGGCTTAGCATTGTTTTAAAAACCCTATTTTATTCCTACATTTAACCCTTTAAATTAAAATCACAAAATGAGCATCAATATACTACAATACGAAAGAGACGTATGGAAAACAGCCGATTTACTAATTGCATCAGGAATAAAACAAAGTGATTTTCCTAAATACATGATGCCTTTCTTTGCCTTATTAATGGTAGAAAGTAGATTAGTACGTGAAGCAAAAAGATTAAAAGAAGATATAGGGGATATTGATATTGAGGACTTTATTGATATGTTTCAATTGGAAGGTTTAGGATATAATGATTTTGTAATTCGTAAAAATAAAACACTAAAAGACATTTGTAAAAATGATAAAACTTTCGATGTAGATTTTCACGCCTACTTAAAAGCTTTTGATGCTGAAACTAAATATTTGTTAGGTGTTGATAAAGGAACTGAAGAAGAAAAATTCTTAGACATATCAGGTATTAGTGGATTATTGAAAAAGAAAAGAATATTATTTGAAACAGTTCAAACCTGGAGCGAAATAGATTTAACACCTTTCAACAACTCAGAAATAACAACTTTAGAAGAACATATTAAAAGAAAATGGGCTGATATTTCGGCAGAAACAGCTGGAGAACAATACACACCTGATGATATTATTACCTTAATTACAGACATTATTGCTTCTAAAATTGAGGACAATGATAAGTTTTTAACAATTTATGATCCTACGTGTGGTGGAGGAAATTTACTTTATGGTGTAGAAGATAAAATCAAAGAAAAATTCAAAAGACCTACCAAAACTCACGGACAAGACTGGAACGATAACTTGTACGCTTTAGCAAAAATAGAAAGTCGATTTAGAACCGATAGTCAAATAGAATACGGAAATACGTTAACAGATATTAAATTCATTGAAAAGAAATTTGATGTTATTGTTGCCAATCCACCTTACGGTGTAGATTGGAAAGGTTTTCAAAAAGATATTGTAAACGATACTACCGAAAGATTTGTAGCTCTACCATCAATTTCAGACGGACAATTTTTGTTTACACAACATATTTTATACCAATTGGCAGATGATGGTTTGGCTGTTGTAGTTCACAATGGTTCTACTTTATTTAGTGGTGATGCAGGTAGTGGTGAAAGTGCTATACGAAAACATTTCTTAGATAATGATTGGGTAGAAGCAATTATTCAAATGCCTACTGATGAATTTTTCAATACAGGTATTTACACCTATTTATGGATATTCAATAAAAATAAACCATCAGACAGAAAAGATAAAGTAATGCTAATTAATGCTGCTAATTTATTTGTGCCTTTAAAGAAAAGTAAAGGAAAAAAACGCAAAGAAATGGCAGCTGAAAATAGGTTTGATATTGTTAATGCTTTTACAGATTTTAAAGAAAATGAGTTCTGTAAAATCTTTGACAAATGGCACTTTTATTTTAACAAGCAATCCATAATGTTAACTAACGTTGATGATGTAGGAAATGCTATCGGAATGCCTAATAAAGTAACTAAAGACGGAGATATTACAGAAGAAAAAAGCATAAAGCTAGATACTAAAAGTATTTTAATTGTAGATAGTTTCAAAGAAAATGGAATGAAAGCCATTAATGAAATGATAATTACAACTTATGATAAAACCAAGTATTCAAGTTTAGCAAATTACTACGAAGACTATTTTAAAGCTTTTGTAAACGATTTTGATTTTAAAGACGATGCTTTTATCTTAATTGATAATCAAGGTAATTCATTTACGTATGACAATTATAAAGAAAGTATTGTAGTACAAGACAAAAAACAAAAACAAGAATTTTTAGGTAATGGTAAAATTGTAATCAAATCTTCATTCAAAAAAGCGACTAAAACAAAAGAAGAATACATTTTGGTTACTGCCGAATTAACCAAAGACCAGCAAAAAGATTATGAAATAATACCGTTTCATCCTGATGAAGAACAAAACAAAAATAACATTGCCACTTTTATGGCAAAATATATTACTAAACCGTTTGAGTATTTAGACAACACCATTGGAGTAGAAATCAATTTTAATAAAGTATTCTACAAACCAGAGCAATTAAGAGAGATTGTAGAAATTACTGCCGATTTAATGGAGTTAGAAAAGGAATTAGCTAAACTTGAAACGAGCCTCCAAATATGATATTACTAATAAAAGTATTGAGTTTTATACTTCCAATAAAATATAAACAAAAATTGGTCACAAACAAAAATTAGTAATATGATAACATACGAAAACTATAAAAAATCAGGCATTGAGTGGTTGGGTGATATTCCATCAAATTGGAAAACAATTCGTACTACAGATGTTAGTATATCTAATAAGTCTTTAAATAGAAACTTACTAGAAAATAATTTATTATCATTGAGTTATGGTAAGATAATTAGAAAAGATATAAATACTGCTGTAGGGTTACTACCTGCATCATTTGAGAACTACCAAATTGTTGAAAAGGGTGATATTATATTAAGACTTACTGACTTACAAAACGATAAGAAAAGTTTAAGAGTAGGTCTTGTTGAAGAAAAAGGTATTATTACGTCTGCCTATCTTGGTTTAAAATTAAATAGCAATGTTAACTCTAAGTTTATTTTCTATTTATTGTACTCTTATGATATTAACAAGGTATTTTATTCTCAAGGCGGTAGTATGAGACAATCGATGAAGTTTGACGATTTTAAATCGATTTATTTAGTAATCCCAGACGAACATAGTCAAAAGCAAATAGCAACTTACCTTGACAATAAAACCGAGGCAATTGACAAAAAAATAGACTTACTTTCCAAAAAAATAAATTATTATAAAGAGTATTGTAAAAGCATAATTAATGAAACAGTTTGCAAAGGTTTGGACAAAAATGTGAAGTTAAAAGAAACCGAACTAGGATTTAAGGTAAATTCAAATTATAATAATTATAGATTAAAAGATTTAGGGAAATTGTACAGTGGTTTATCTGGTAAAGCTGGTGATGATTTTAACCAAGATATTAATATTAATAATAAAGGTTTTATTCCTTTTACTAATATAGCAAACAACATCTATCTAAAAAAAGACCATTTAGGTACTGTTGTAGTTTATGAAAACGAAAAACAGAATAAAGTAAAAAAAGGAGATATTTTCTTTTTAATGAGTTCAGAAGGTTATGAAGATATCGGGAAATCAGCAATTTTAGATGATGAATTAGAGGAAACTTATTTAAATAGTTTTTGTAAAGGGTTTAGAATGATTAACAAAAAAGCAAATCCATATTTTTTAAACTATATATTACTTTCAGATAATTACAGAAAACAACTAACTGTTGAGGGTAAGGGTTTTACAAGGATTAATTTAAAGATGGAAAAAGTAAATGATTTTGTAGTTTACATTCCTAAGTCTATCCAAGAACAAAACAATATTGTTGAATATATTGACACTAAAACACAAACTATTGATAAAATAATTAAAAATATAAATTCACAAATTACAATATTGAAACAGCTTCGTAAAACATTAATTAATGATGTAGTTACAGGTAAAATAAAAGTAACACAAGACTAATATGAATGAGTTAGATTTACAAGACAAATATTTAGTAAACTTTTTTTGCGAGCGTCCTGATGGTCTACAATATAACGAGGCTAAAGCAAATACAGTTTCGGCACAATTTTTTATCAATGAAGATTTTAAACATTTCATTTCTGAAACTTCTTTAAATAAAGATAATTATAGAAAATTACTAAAAAAGTTTAGCAACGAAAAGGAGTTAATCGAAGCATTTACATTGTTTTTAGATGAAAAAATAAAATCATCAATGAATATGGCTTTGTTTATTAATACCAATAAATCAGTAACATTTGAAGGTTTAAAATTTCATTTATTTTATCCAAGCGGCAGTGAAACTCACGAAGACAAATTGTTTGATGAGAATATATTTTCAATTGTTCAGGAGCTTCCTTATACATTCAAATACCAAGGCAAACAATATTTTTCATTTCGTCCTGATTTATCTTTTTTCCTTAACGGTATATTTTTAGGATATAGCGAATTAAAGAGCAATTGGAACAATCAAAATGCAAAGAAAAATGGTAGAAAGAAAGTTGCAATGGATTATCTATCAGCAGCACAAGAATACTTAAAAATTGCTGATGGTAATGATATATCACAAAGTATAAGAAAAGATTTTTTAAAAATATTTGAGAAAGCTATACACATTACTTCAACAGATATTAATGAAACATATATTATTAGAAACATTTCAAATCAATTTGAAGAAATAAAAAACACAGTTGTTTCTGGTGAATATGATTTTGATAATTATGAAAAAAAGGTATTTAAAGATTTCAAACCTTATCCGTTATTAAATAAAGATGCTGATAAAAACCTAAAGTTTGAAGAGGTGTTTAAAGCATTGTATGATAAAAAAATGATAGAAAAAGAAATACTCTATTATAATTTTATTGAGCGTGAATTACTTAAAAAAGAAGGAAGTAAAGTAAAAGAATACAAGCATAATGACGGTAGATTAATAAGTCCAAGACCTAAACAAAAGTTTGGTGCAGATAAGGTAATTGCAAAAATTAATGAGTTTTTAGAACACGAAAACGAACCTGATTATTTCATTAATAAATTAGAAAAAGAACTAAAAGCAAAAGGGATTGGGGAAATTCAAATAAAAGAACTTATTACAAAAAGACAAAAATACCAAAACAATAAAAATATCTATTCATTATTGCTTCAATATGCGGCAGGATTTGGTAAAAGTAATATAATTGGATGGACAGCATTACAATTAAAAGATTTACGTAAAGATGGAAACTATATCTATGATAAAGTGATGTTAGTAGTAGACAGACTGCAATTGAGAGATCAATTAGATAGTATGTTACACAATATGAATATTCAAAAAGGAATGTTCTTAGAAGCATCAGACAAAAAAAGCTTTATTACTGCATTAAGTAGTGATAAAAGGGTAATTGTAGTTAATGTTCAAAAGTTTGGAACGGTCAAAGATATTTTAGATGATGAGGTTACTACTAAATTATCAAAATTAAGAATTGCTTTTTTAATTGATGAAATTCATAGAAGTAATAGTGGTGCTCAACACGAAGAAATGATTAGTGTTTTCGATGAATTACAAAGTAGTTTCGACAATAATAAAAATTATACTGCATCAATACATAAAAAGAATTTAATTATTGGTTTTACTGCAACTCCAAGTGATATTACATTAGCTCGATTTGGAGAATTTAATAAATATGCCGAAGCAGAAAAAATATGGATACCATTTGATAGTTACACAATGAAAGAAGCTATTGAAGATGGCTTTATTTTAAATCCTATTAGAGGTATTGTTCCTGTTTCATCAAAAATGATATTCGAAGTTCCTGATAATGACTTAGAAGGATTTGAAGGAGATTTTGGATATGAAGAAATACCAGAAGATACAGATACAGGAATAGATGATGAAGGTAAAAAATATGCTATTCGAAAAAAGAAAATATATGCAAACAAAGAAAGAATTGAAGCTATTTCAAAGTTTATTGCAGAAAGATTAGTAACAACAGTTTATCATAATATTAGAGGTAATGCAAAAGCGATGTTGGCTGTTTCTTCAATTCCAAATGCAATTAGATACAAAAGGTTAATTGAGAAACAATATAAAAATTTAGTAGAACAAAAAAAATACGAAAGATTTAAAGAAGCACCAGTTTACATAGTATATTCTGATAGTCAAGACCAACCAAGCAGTAATAATGTTAATGATGGCATTAATGAAAAACAAGTATTGCAAAACTTCAAATTATGTAAAAACGGTTTAATAATAGTAGTTGATAAATTACAAACAGGATTTGATGAACCTAAACTACATACCTTATTTTTAGATAAAGAAATTAGAGGTATAAATGCAATTCAAACAATATCAAGAGTAAACAGAACAACTAAATATAAAAACGATTGTAAAATTATTGACTTTTCATATAAAAATGTAAACGTAAAAAACATTAAACAAGCATTTGAGCATTTTAGTAATGTTGTAGTTTCTGACTTTGATCCTTTAGGTGATGAAGAAAGATTAGATATTTATTTGAAAGAATTAAAAGACCACGATTTGTTTAAAACGCATTTTAAAGCCTTTCAAGAATACAACACCACTAATGACGATATAAATCTTATTCTAGCAATAGATAATGATTTTACAAGGTTTATAATGTCATCAAAGAAAGAAGCAAAGAAATTAAAGCAAATTATTAATGATTATTTCAAAATATTAAATCTCATAGAGTTTGTAATTGAAATAGATAAAAAATATAGCGAAGAATTATTTTTACAGTTTTGGAGAAAGTTCAGTATTATTTATGGACAAATTAACAAAGGCCAAGATGAAATTGATGATGTAGAAATATATTTTGATAATAAAATAGGAATTATTGCTCCACAAGATTATAAAGTAAAAGAAAAGAATAAAGTAACCGGTGTTCCAAATGGTTCAGATGATAATAAATATAAATACAATATTTTAAAAGTTATCGAAAAACGCAATCAAGAGGAAGATGCAATTGCAGAATTAATTGAAGATTTTGAAAATAAAATTGATGCTTTTTTTAGTTTCATCAAAGCGGATGAAAATGGTAAAAGATTAATTGCAAAAATCAAAGATGATGGTTCTGCATTCTCTCAGGATGAAATATACACCGACTTCAATAAATTGTATAGAAAATATACCATAATGAATAAAGATTTAGGAGAGTTTTTCAAAAGAGAAACAAAAGACATTTTAAACCAATTGTGTGATGACTTTGAAAGAAATTTAAATTAATTTAGTTATGATTTTATTTAATAATAATTCAAATAAACTTTCACAAGTAAAAGAAAAACCTTTTAAACTTGAGCGAGAAATTCAAAATATTTTTGAAAATAATTTATCAGAAATAATGGGTTTGCAATTGGTTAAATCGGAATTTTCTATTAAAAACAAGCGAATTGACACCTTGGCTTTTGATAAACAAACACAAGCATTTATTATAATTGAATATAAGAGAGATAAAAATTATAGTGTTGTAGACCAAGGCTTGACATATCTTAATATTATGCTTCAAAACAGAGCAGAATTCATATTAACTTACAATGAGACATTAAACCAATTGTTACATAGTAAAGATGTTGATTGGACACAATCAAGGGTTGCTTTTGTTTCTCCAAGTTTTACAGAAAACCAAATATCTGCAAGTGACTTTAAAGATTTAGGTATAGAATTATGGGAAATTAAGCAATTTGAAAATAATATAATAAGTGTAAATAGTATTAAAAAAAGTAATTCAGCACAAAGTATTAAGCCACTTTTAGAGAATAATGAAAGCTTCAAAGAAGTAAAAGAGAATATAAAGGTCTATACAGAAGAAGATCATTATAAAAATGGCTCAGATACAACTATTGAATTATACGAGAAGTTTAAATCTTCATTATTTAATTTAGCAGACAATATTGAAATAGTACCTCAAAAGTTTTACATTGCTTTTAAAAAAGGCAGTAATATTACAGATATAGAAATGCAAAAAAAAGGATTAAAAATTTTCATTAATGCAAAATACGGTACAATTAACGACCCTAGAAACATTGCTAAAGATGTATCAAATATTGGGCATAGAGGGAATGGTGAATATCAAATACAGATTGAAAATGATAACGATTTGGAATATATTATGAGTTTAATTAAACAAATTATAAAATAATGAAATATAAATTTAAGTTATTGTTTTTTTTACTCTTCACTAATTTTATTTATTGTCAAACAACCTTTACAGCTAAAGTTGTTGGGATAAAAGACGGTGATACTGTTGTTGTATTAGATAGTTTAAACAATCAAACTACATTAAGGTTAGCAGAAATTGATACACCAGAAAAAAGTCAACCATTTGGTACAAAAGCAAAGCAATTCACATCAGACCAAATATATCTAAAAAAAATAAAATATGTTGTAACAGATGTTGACAGATATGATCGCTCAATTGCGATGATATATTATGTTACAGACAATAAATATTTATCAGCAGAAATTATAAAGGCAGGAATGGGTTGGCACTACAAAAGATATTCTACTTCCAAAGAATTGGCAGAATTTGAAATCAGTGCAAGAAAAAATAAAATAGGTCTCTGGGTAGATAGTAACCCTGTAGAACCATCTGAATGGAGAAACAAACAATAATCTATATAGTTTGATAGAAAATATTACAATAGTAAGAGCTGTACAAATATTAAAGTGCCATGGTACTAATAGTATTCCATTGGAAGTGCTATGTGACGACAATGAAGTTTATGTTATTAAAACAATGTTCAAAAATCATCCTCCTTTTGAAGATTTAATAAACGAAATTTTATGTAATTATTTTTTTCAATGCTGGGACATACCAGTTCCAGAACAAGCTTTAGTAATTTTTGATGATGTATTAATTGAACAATACTTACTTGAAAACAAAATATTAAATAAAAAATATATTGATTTTAAGTTTGATAATCATTATTTCTATGGGTCTAAATTTTTACCATATACTACAGAAGTTGATTTGTATAATATCACTCTCAAAGATAAACACGATTACAATAAATATGAAAATCCAATAGATTTAATAAAGATAGGTGCGTTTGATAAATGGATTGCGAATATGGATAGACGCTCTGATAATCCAAATATATTAGTTGATACTTCAGGTGCTAAATTCAAATTTGTTCCAATCGATAATACACAATCATTTGCTAATCAAATAAACTATAAAGCTTTAAAAATAGCAATTATGGATACGGTTAATAATAAATCAATATTAAATTCGCCTATTACAAAAAGTATTAGTAATTTTGCAAACTCAAAAAAATACAGTAATTTAGCAAAGGAAATCACTAGCAATATTGAAAATTCCATTGATTTTATTGAGCCAATTTTTGCTAATATTCCTTCTGAATTTGGATTAAGCAAACAAGGAAAAAATAAGATTAAAGAAATATTGTCAGACCAAACACGAAATAGTAATATTTCACGTTTATATTTAAATCATTCTAAATGAAGTCGTTTTACAGCATAATCCGTTTTGTTAATAATCCTCTTAGTAAGGAGAATTTAGCTATTGGATTAATTATGATTTCAAATGATAAAATTTTTCATAAGTTTTCTGTTGAAAAAATTCAATTAGTTAATAAAATCAATCCTTTAAATTTCAAACTATTAGAATACACTATTGATAAAGTAAGTAATTTTATTAAAAGCGAACTTGAAAATGAAGTTTCTTTATTCTCAGACGATAGCAAAGTAAACCTAGAATATTTAAAGAGACTTTCAATTTACAATAATGGTTTTCTTCAATTTGATAGTCCTTCAGTAATTAATATAGATTTTGATGAAGTTAAGTTTAACGACTTCTTTCATAAATATATTGATTTAGTTATTAAACCTGTTGAGAAAAAAGTAATTGACAATAGTTTTGCTAGAGTTATTAAAAATGTTTTTAGAGAACCTTTAAAAGACATTATTAATATTGATTACAAAGTTAAAAAAGCAGAAATTCCTAATCTATTCTTTGATTATAAGCTTGATGGCATTGGTTATAATGGTATTATTTATTCTGTAAAATCAATTGATTTAAATTCAGAAAGACCAATTGACCAAATAAGAAAAGACATTTCAGAATTAGAAAGTTTAAATCCAAGAATTGATTTATTTGGTAAGTCTAAAGGATTTGAACCGCAATACAATAAACACTACTTAGTTATTGATAAATACAAAGGAAAAAAAGCTAGTTATCATGAATTGTATGAAATACTCAGTAATCAAAACTCAGATCATTACAAATATCATTTAATTAATTCAGAGGAATTAAAAGACGTTACAAGTGATATTAAAAATGCAAATGCTAATAAATTTACTGATTTAATAAACATTTCTAATTAATAAAAATAAAACAATAAGAGTTAACATTTTAGTTAGCTCTTTTTTTTATTACCTCATTCATCTGCACAAAAATCGCTCCTAGTCCAAGTATTCCTAGCATCAATTCTTTGTTTGCTTCATTTCATTAATAATTAAGAGGAAGCAATAAATAAAAAAATAGGAACGCTATCGCTGACCTTTTTGCACCCACCCAACCCAACGCTCTGCCAACGCTCTAGTGGTTTTCTCCCAACCCTCTAAGCACTTGTTTTTTCCCATGCTGGGCAAAGCTTTTTTTGCCTGTTTTATTTTCCCAACCCCATCGCACATAAAACAGGCAAAAAAAGCCCTGCCCTTTCCCAACGCTCGAAAAACAAGAGCTTCCCAACGCTAAAAACCACTCCCAAGCTATTTTACATAATGAAGGCAACATTATAGTTCAAAAAAAAGGTTAATATTTTTGGTTGAATTTTTTTTGAACTATAATTTCATTATGTAAAATAGCCGCCACACCAGCCGCACCCACCCAAAAGCGGTAATGTATTTGCATTGTTTTTTGAAGATGCCATTACGTTTCTAAACAACATTTCTACTAGATAGAAAACATCCATTTCAAATGAAAAATCAGGCATCCTCAAAAATCAAATTTGCCCACAAGAGTATATTTTTTTATTTGCCAGAAGAGTAGAAGTAAATTGCTTTTAAGCTGCCTTGATGCCATCCGATTAACAACAACACTTTCGTTGAATAAAAAGTTAGATTTTCATAATGAATTATAAGGCATCAAGTCAACAATAAAAGCAATCAGAAAATCCAAGTAAGCAAATAAAAAACTATACCCTTGTTTCGCTTCTGCCCACGCACTAGGTAAGTTCAGTTGGGGAAATCTTCCATTTCCCCAAACCCCTATGGATGCAATTTTTTTTAAAATAATGCTAGAAATTTTTCACTCCGATTGACGAATAGCGGTAGGCATTATTTCAAAAAAAACAGCTCAAATTCCACCTTACCCGAATGTTGAATTTTAAATGGAAAGTTTAAGGCTTCCTTGCCATTGTGGAATGGATAAACAAGCAATTATTTTTTTGAAGCCTTATTCGTGGTTATTCCGTACTTGTTTGCACCATAAGTCGCATATAAGTCCCCATTATAGACAAATTAGTGCAAAATAAAAAACCCTCTCTTTCGAAAGGGTTTACTTTGCAACATTGCAGACTTTGCAAACTTGCAAACTGATGGTATTTTTAGAATACTTCTTGAACCTTCATTGCATTTCCTGCATTGAATAAGTAGTAATTTCCTCCAACTTCTTGATAAAATTCAATACCCACACAACCCAAAACAGAAATTTCAGGTGTTAATGTTGGCGAACCTGGTAAAGTTGCAGTAATATCAATTAAAGGAGTAACAGCGTCTATAGGAGTATAAGTTGAGTAACCAATATTTGACAATTCGTTTAGTAATGCATCCGCAGGCTCATAAGCACTTGTTGCAGGATTGTAAACGAAATCCGAAACAGCTGCCAAAGCATTAATAATTCTGAAATGTGTTGCACCAGATGGAACATTTAAGAAACTCATTGGATTAAAAGCAGGTATTGACAATGTACTTTCATTTCTACCAGCAGTAGCAGTTAATGTAAATGGAGCACTTAAAATACCATTAAACGAAATGTTTTTATTAAAATCCAATCCTTTTAAATATTGTGGTTGTTGAGAAATAAGAACAGCTCTTTGTCCTCTAGCTTCAGAACCATCTTCAATATTTATTTTTTTCATAATAGCAGTTAATCTTCCTGTAAATTGACTATCAGTCATTTGTTTCATTAAAGCTGATAAAGCAATTCTAACAGATTTTCCTGCCATTGCACATGCTGCAAACTCTGACATGTTTTCACGTGTACGAATAAAGCCTGGTGCAGTTTTTACTTGTTCTGCTGTTGGTCCTCCTTTTAATCCTGCAAAGTAACCGGTGTTACCTTTAATTTTGAAGTGTCTAACTTCTCCAAGTGTTCCGACATATTTTACATGTCCTTTTTGTCTTGCCATTTTTCTACAATTTTAATTAATATTATTTAAAAAATTTTACCTAAATTTAACACATAAAGCACTGATAAACAACATATTAAATAAAGCAAAATGAAGCATTTTAACGCTAACGAAATAACAATTAAAAAAAACCTTCTTAAAATTATAAAGTTTGTTGATGGTGATGGAATTATTTTAGAGGATATTATTTCAAAAAATAAAATTGAAGTTAGATTTTTAGGGATAGATGCACCCGAAATAAATTATTGTGATAAGATAAAAAAGGATGAAAAAGAACTTCAAACTCCTGCTGCACTTTTAATAAAACTAGGTTATTTATCATTTGAATTTTTAAAAGATCAAGTCAGTTTAGGAGATTTTTGCACTTTAGTACAGGAACAAAATAATTTAGTTGATAAATATGGTAGACTTTTAGGTTACTTAGTTTTGAATGATGGTAGAGTATTAAACGAAATTATGATAAAAGAAGGCTATGCAAAGCCATATAACGAAGTATTTTGCGAAATGCTTCCATTGTATCAAGAATGGAATTTACAAGCTAAAAGCAGTCAAAAAGGACTTTATGCAATTGTAAATAAATTTTAAAATATATTTTATCCGATTGTGGACTAAATGTGGGCTAGAAGTAGAAACAAAAAACCCTAACTAATTGAATATCAATTGTTAGGGTTTTAATTCCGCGGAGAAAGAGGGATTCGAACCCCCGGACCTGTTACAGTCAACAGTTTTCAAGACTGCCGCAATCGACCACTCTGCCATTTCTCCAAAAAGTCGTGCATTGTTTTCTAATGCGGTTGCAAATATAACAACCTTTTTGGGATTGCAAAAAGAAATTTAGTAAAAAATATAACTTATTTTTTTGTTGCTTTTAACTAATTGTAATTCTATTAGTTGCAATTAGTAATTTACATATTCTGCGATTTCTAATCCGTAACCTATCATTCCAACACGCTTGGTTTGAGTGGTATTCGATATTAATCTAATTTTTGAAATGTCTAAATCATGTAAAATTTGCGCACCAATGCCAAAATCTTTATTGTCCATTTTAATTTGTGGTGCCTTAATCGTTCCTTTTTCTTGAAGTGATTTTAATTCAACTAAACGATTTAATAGTTCCAATGATTGAATTTCTTGATTTATAAAAACAATTGCACCTTTTCCTTCTTTTGAAATTAAAGAAAACATATCATCAAGTTTTTTATCAATATCACCCGTTAAAGTTCCTAAGATATCATTGTTAACTTGAGTAGAGTTTATTCGAGTCAAAATGGCATCACCATTATTCCAACTTCCTTTAGTAAGGGCTATATGAACTTGTTTATTCGTAGTTTGTAAATAGGCTCTTAGTCTAAACTCCCCAAAACGAGTTTTTATTTCAAAATCTTCTTTTTTAATAATCAAACTATCATGTTGCATTCTATAGGCCACCAAATCTTCTATGGAGACCAATTTTAAATCAAATTTTTTGGCAACTTCATATAATTCTGGTAATCGAGCCATTGAGCCATCTTCATTCATTATCTCAACAATTACTCCAGCCGATTTAAATCCAGCTAATCGCGCAAAATCAATTGCAGCTTCTGTGTGTCCTGTTCGTCTTAAAACACCACCTTGTTTGGCGGTTAATGGGAAAATGTGTCCAGGACGTGCTAATTCAAATGGTTTGGTGGTATCATCTACTAATGCTAATATTGTTTTGGCTCTATCTGCTGCAGAAATACCCGTTGTAACTCCATTTCCTTTTAAATCTACAGAAACTGTAAACGCCGTTTCCATATGATCAGTATTATTAGTAACCATTGAATGTAGCTCTAATTCTTTACAACGTCTTTCAGTTAACGGTGCACAAATTAACCCTCTTCCATGCTTTGCCATAAAATTTATCATTTCTGGCGTTACTTTTTCTGCAGCGGCTAAAAAGTCACCCTCATTTTCACGGTCTTCATCATCAACAACAATGATTACTTTTCCTTGTCGAATATCTTCGATGGCTTCTTCAATGGTGTCGAGTTGTATTTTTGTATCATTTAAAATCATAATGATTGTTTTTCTGTAGTTCATTTAAAGCAATTCTATTATAAATATAAAAAATAAAATAGAAAGGTAATGCAGCTATAAGTAGTATATATGTATTAATTGGTGTTGTAATCTCTTTTGATGTATAAATCCGTTTCAAGATTTGCTGAGAGTATGTTAAGCAAGTAATTAGCAATATAAATAACAGTGATAGGAGGTAAATATTTTTAAGTTCCATAAATAACAATAGGAGTAAACCTATATTTATGATTAAACCTAAATTACTATATAATTTGTAATTTTTTGAAAGTTTGTTGAATTCGGTTTTTTCTAAATTGAATTTTTTATCAGTTATTAAAATCGTTTTTTCATTTAAAGAATTAGTAGAATCAGCAACCGGAACTGCTTCTGGGATAGAATTGCTAATTTCAGAAATTAAGATTAATTTATTTTTCTTTGGAAATAATTTTTCAAACCATTCTACAAATGGAAATAAATTAATTGACATCATTCCTTTATCGTCTGTCGCTCTTTTGGTTAAAAATACTGCAAATGGTAATAATAGTAATGTTGCCATCCAACTTCCCAAAAAAGGTGTAATGCCATTTTCTTGAGCTAATTTTTTTCCAAAAGTATTGATGAAATGATAAATAATAAAAATTAATACGGCAAAAACAATCGGCAATCCCAACCCACCTTTTCTGATTATAGCACCCAGTGGAGCACCTAAAAAAAACATTAAAATACAGGAAAATGCAATTGCAAATTTTTCATAAAGTGCAATCCAGTGGGCATTAATGTTTTTTATTTTATTTTCAAATTCATAGATAGAGTTGTCTAACGAAAAACTTATACCATCTACAGTTGCAATGGCAACTTTTAAAATTTGCAGTTTATTTGTTTTATCAAAATTGGATAAAATTGAATTGTTTACTAATGAAATTTTAGTTTTTGTAGAATCTTGAGAATTCATTACTGTTCCTATGCCATAACTTGAACCTGAATACGCTGTACGATCATTTATATTATCCACAAACGAATTTAAATCTTTGGAGTAGTTTCTAGAAAGTGAATCTAATGTATATTTTAATTCACTTACCGTAAGCATGGTGTTAGTGTTTGTTATTTCTTCATTATCACCTTCTGAGGAATTTAATTTTGATAAATCGATATTGATGATGTATTTCTTGAATTCACTTTTGGCAAAAGGAACTTTTTTTCGTTCTTCATATTTTTCAGGCGTGATGTCTTCGTAATAATTTCCGTTATTTAATACTAATTTTAAAATATTAGATTCTTTACTACTAACTATTTCACCACTTTCGGCTTTAATTACTGAATTGTTTCCAGAGCCAAATCTACCTTTTTTATGAATGGTAACTTTGTCTAAAAAACGGCCTTCATTTCCTGATTTTTTTTCAACTTTTATAGTATAACTACCAACATTACTAAATTGTCCTTCGGCTATAGCCATTGCTGGTTTTAATTGAGCAATGTTTCTTCTAAAATTCAGAAATTTATATTCTGCATAAGGAATTACATTGTTAGCAAAAAGAAAGGCTACAATACTCAATAGTCCAATAAAAACAATAAGACTGTTCATGGCACGTTTCAACGAAATACCAGATGATTTCATTGCAGCAAATTCATAGTTTTCAGCCAAACTACCAAAAGTCATGATGGAAGCCAAAAGCACAGAAAGAGGCAAAACCAACGGAACTACTCTAGGTGTTGCGAAAAGTAAAAACTTTATAACAGAAATAAAATCTAAATCTTTTCCTGCCAATTCAGAAATAAATAACCAAACCGTTTGAAGGATAAAGATGAAAAATAGTATAACAAATACCGTTAGAAAGGTAGAAGTAAATAATTTTAATAAGTACTTGTCAAGTATTTTCACTTGTTTTTTAATCTAGTTTATTGATGTAGTAATTTGGATATTTACTGGAGGCAAAGGTAAACTGATTTTTTGATAAGGGTTGATTTGTTTTAAAAGAATTAACAGTCAAAGTAGTTTTTGTTCCATTTTTTCCAATTTCAATAACGTTGTAAATTATATTGGTTTGGGAATCAACACCTAGTAAAATTTCTTTTCGTGCATCTTTGGAACTATTTGGTACTAATTTTATATATTGAATTTTTCTTCCTTTAACATCTTGAGGAATATCCCAATAATACTTAAAACCAGTATTGAAGAAAGTTAACATTTTTGAAGGTGTAATGGCATTTTCGTCTTTTTCATCAAGGCTCGATATGGTTATTTCTTCATCTTCTGGAACAATGGTGTAGGTCTTTTTGCCATCATATATTTTAGTTATTCCCATGAAATTTAGGTAGTATTTGTTACCATCTAAAATTACATTTCCTTTACTTTCTTTATTAATATTTTCTTTGGAATTTGTAAGCGAATATTTAAAATCGATTATGATATTGTCATACGATTTAATTTTTGCAGTTACTTTATCCAATAAGTCTTTTGCTTTTTTATCTTGTCCTTGCATTGAAATACTCAATGCTAAAAATAAAATTAACGAAACTACTTTTTTCATTGTTTAATTATTTTTGTTCATTATCTAAAAATTGTTCAAGTGAAGTCAAGTCTGTAATGTTTACACTTCTAGCTTTACTTCCTTCAAACGGACCAACAATACCTGCAGCTTCTAATTGGTCTATTAGCCTACCAGCACGATTGTAACCCAGTTTCAACTTTCTCTGCAATAATGATGCCGAACCTTGCTGTGCCGTAACAATTATTTCAGCAGCTTCTCTAAATAAAGTGTCTCTTTCGGAAATGTCAATTTCTAAAGAGGTACTACTTCCATCTTCTCCAACGTATTCTGGAAGCAAATAGGCACTAGCATAGGCTTTTTGTGAACCTATATACTCTACAATTTTTTCTACCTCTGGTGTATCTACAAAAGCACATTGTACACGAACCAAATCATTTCCGTTTGAAAACAACATATCTCCACGTCCGATTAATTGGTCAGCACCGCCAGAATCTAAAATAGTTCTTGAATCAATTTTTGAAGTAACTCTAAAAGCAATTCTCGCTGGAAAATTGGCTTTAATCATTCCAGTAATAACATTTACAGATGGTCGTTGCGTTGCGATAATTAAATGTATTCCAATAGCACGAGCCAATTGTGCCAAACGAGCAATTGGGGTTTCTACTTCTTTACCAGCAGTCATGATTAAATCGGCAAATTCATCTACTACCAATACGATATAAGGTAGAAATCGATGTCCGTTTTCTGGATTCAATTTTCTAGATTTGAACTTGTCGTTGTACTCTTTGATGTTACGAACCATAGCATCTTTTAGCAAATTGTAACGGTTATCCATTTCTAAACAAAGTGAATTCAAAGTATTGATTACTTTGTTATTGTCAGTAATGATAGCATCTTCTGTATCAGGAAGTTTTGCTAAATAATGACGTTCTATTTTATTAAACAAGGTAAGTTCAACTTTCTTTGGATCAACCAAAACAAATTTTACTTCTGCTGGATGTTTTTTATATAAAAGTGATGTCAAAACAGCATTTAAACCAACCGACTTTCCTTGTCCTGTTGCACCAGCCATAAGTAAGTGTGGCATTTTTGCTAAATCGACCACAAAAGTTTCATTAGAAATTGTTTTCCCCAATGCTATTGGCAATTCCATCTCAGCTTCTTGAAATTTTGTTGCAGAAATAACTGTTCGCATCGGAACCATTGTTGGATTTTTGTTTGGAACTTCAATTCCAATTGTGCCTTTTCCTGGAATTGGTGCAATAATACGAATTCCTAAAGCAGATAAGGATAGAGCAATATCATCTTCTAAACTTTTAATTTTTGAAATACGAATTCCAGCTTCAGGAACTATTTCATATAATGTAACTGATGGTCCAACAGTTGCTTTGATTTGCGCTATCTCGATTTTGTAGTTTTTTAAAGTTTCTACAATTCGGTTTTTATTTTCTTCTAATTCTTCTTGGTTTATAGTAATTCCAACAGATTTATATTCTTTTAATAGATCAATCGTTGGAAATTTATAATTTGACAATTCTAAAGTTGGATCAAATTCACCAAAATCAGCAACTAGTTTTGCCGCTAAATTTTCTTCTACGACATCTTCTTCTTCAGCCTTTTCAATTACAAAATCTTCATTGGTTGTTTCTGTAATTTCTAATTCTCTAGAAGGTGTTGGAGTAGAAATGGTTGGTTTAATGGTAGGTTCTAAGTTAATCTCCGAAGCATTTTCGATTGTTGGTTTTAAAGCTTCTTTGTTAATTTCAAATGTGGAAGTTTTTAGTGTTGGTTCCGCTATTTCTTCTTCATCCTCAGTAATTGCAAACTCTTCTAAGTTATAATCGGTAGAAGACGAAGGTGTTCTGATACTTTTTAAATCTTCGGTTAAATCTTTTTTCTTTTTTTCAAAAAAGGTTTTAATAGCTTCTGGAGATACTTTAATTTTAAAAATAGCATAAATTAACAATCCAAAGACTAAAATTAAGATAGTTCCCGTTTTTCCGATATAATCTTGAAAAAACAAATTCATTTCATAGCCGATTGTTCCACCAAGTTCGGGCAAGGTTGTAGCGAAAAAACCAAAAGTTATAGAAAGTATAATGATAGCAAACAAATCCCAAAACCATGAGTTTTTTAATTTTTTGATGGGCAAATCCAATAAAAAAAATGCACCACTTAAAAAGAACAGTTTTACAAATATAAATGAGGCAGCACCAAAACCACGATAGATGAAAAAATCAGCTAAATAGGAACCAAATTTACCTAACCAGTTTTTAACAATTTCGTCTCTGTCCGTTAATGAAGCAACGGCACTTTGATCTTCTTGACCATAGATGAAAAAGGAAATGAATGAAAATAATAAAGCGATAGAAAAAAGTATGAGTACAAAACCAAATAACACTCGGTATTGTTTGCTTCGATTTTTAGTCGGTGAAGCATTTTTTTTATCAGTAGTTGTTTCCTTTTTTGTTGTTTTAGCCATAGTTGGTGTATCGTTGCTATAAAAGTAAAAATTAAATCTAAAAAATTACATCAATTTTGGAACATATATCAACAAACCAACTGCAATTGATGCAATAGCGGCAAATAAAACGGCTCCACCAGCAATATCTTTAATAAAACCAATTTTTTCATGGTATTCTGGATGTATAAAATCACATATTTTTTCGACTGCAGTATTCATTCCTTCAATTGCCAAAACCAAACCTGTAGATAATATTTGCATCATCCATTCTTCTCTTGAAATGTCATAATAAAACCCTGCAAAAATTAAAAGTACTGCAATGGAAGACTGAACCATCACACTATGTTCTGTAGTAATCAATTTGTGTGCGCCAATAATGGTATAGCGAACACTTTTGATTCTTCCAGCAAAAAAAGAGTTGTCTTTTTTAAATTCCATAGATTATAATGTTGCTAAAGCTGCTTCATAGTTAGGCTCGTCGGCAATCTCAGAAACTTGCTCAGAATATTTTACAACACCATTCTCATCTAAAACAATAACTACTCTTGAATGCAATCCAGACAAAACACTGTCTAAAATTTCTAAACCATAATCTTTTCCAAAACTACCCGTGTTAAAGTCAGAAAGATTGATTACATTTTCTAATCCTTCTGCGCCGCAGAAACGTTTTTGAGCAAAAGGTAAATCTCTTGAAATGCATAAAACTTTAGTGTTTTCTAATTGGCTTGCTTTGGTATTGAATGCTCTAACTGAAGCGGCACATGTACCAGTATCAATGCTTGGAAAAATATTTAACACTAACTTACTTCCTGCAAAATCGTTTAAAGTAACTGTGCTTAAATCCGTTTTAATCATTGAGAATTGAGGTGCTTTTGTACCTATTTTTGGTAATTCACCATTGGTATTAATAGGATTTCCACCTAAAGTTATTGATGCCATATTTTTTTATTTTTTTAAATGTCAAAAGTAATAAAAATTAATTAGCTAATAAAGTCAATTCTTATCTAACTTGCAGTGTTGTTAAAGTTAGAATTTACTAAAAATTTAATAAATTCGCCCAATGAAAGTAAATTATAAAGAACATTGGGAAAAAGTATTTAGCACAAAAAAAGAAAATGAAGTAAGTTGGTACCAACCTAAGCCTGAAACTTCTTTAAATTTTTTTATAGATAATACAATTCCCAAACAAGCTAAAATTATTGATATTGGTGGTGGCGACAGCTATCTAATGGATTTTTTATTAGAATTGGGCTATACTAATTTGTATTTATTGGATATTTCTCCAAAAGCTATTGAGCGTATTAAGAATAGGTTAGGAGCAAAGGCAAAACAGATTTCTTTTATAATTTCAGATGTTTTAGATTTTAATTCAACGGAAACTTTTGATGTTTGGCATGATAGAGCTTCTTTTCATTTTCAAACAAGTCAGGAAAACATTTTAAATTATAAAAAGAAAGTCACAAAATATGTAAAAGCCGATGGTCATGTATTTATTGGAACATTCTCTGAAAATGGGCCAAAAAAATGCAGTGGTTTGGACATAACACAGTACAATTCAAAATCGTTACAAACTGTTTTCTATCCAGAATTTGACTTAGTTTCTAGCTTTGTTGAAAACCATAAAACTCCATTTGATACTAATCAAAATTTTATATTCGCACATTTTAAGAAGAATGAATAAATGATGTATCTAAAATATTTATTTTTTTTGCGATTAATCTTTATTAAATATAGGTGTTTTTTTTTAATTTAATTTGCTATTCTTGTAGCTAAAGCCAAAGTAAATCAATAATCCAATTAAAAGCCAACAAGTAAAATATATCCAGTTCCAAACACTCAGTTCTGCCATCATATACAAACAGCTCACTAACCCAAGAAGCGGAATAAGAGAAAGATTTTCTTTCCATGACCAAACCGCAAAAAAGAGCAATGAAATAAGGAAAATCCACATTGGAATTTTGTGTTTAAATAAAGAGAATCCACTTTCATATTTAATAGCATCATCCAGAGGCAATTGGTCAACAATGTTTTTATACATATCTGCATCATTATGAAAAAAGTCTAAAACATTTTCTAAATCACTGTTTTTATAATCGGTTACATTTTTTTCTAGATAATCATGAACGGTTGCTGTTTGTTCTTTTGTTAAAGTTGTTACAATAGTTGTTGGATCGTTTATCTGTTTTTCATTAGTAAAAAAAGCCATAGTTTGCTCTTTTTTTGCTGTAAAAGCAAACACCAACCCAAAAATAATAAGCAAAGGAAAAACATACTTTGCATTAAAATAAGGTGTTTTGAATTTTCCTCTAGGAATGTCTTTTTTGTTTTGTAACACCAATACACCAGCACAAACCAGCACAAAAGCAAATAGGGTTCCAATACTACACAAATCAGTAACCATCGTTAGGTTTAAAAATAAGGCTGGAACAGCCACAACAAATCCCGTTACAATAGTAGCATACGAAGGGGTTTTGTATTTTGGATGCACTTTTGAGAATTTCTTTGGCAATAATCCGTCACGGCTCATACTCATCCATATTCGTGGTTGACCCATTTGAAAGACTAATAAAACACTTGCCATAGCAATAACAGCACTAACAGCTATGATGCCCGACATCCATTTTAAGTTTAATTTATCAAATACAAATGCTAATGGGTCACCAACATTTAAATCTGCATAATTTACCATTCCTGTCAATACCAAAGCAATCACAATGTATAATATTGTACAAATAATAATTGCCCACATCATTCCTTTGGGTAAATCTCTTTGAGGATTTTTACATTCTTCGGCAGTAGTTGAAATCGCATCAAAACCAATATAAGCAAAAAAAACAGCCGAAACACCTTTTAAAACTCCTGTAACTCCATTGGGAGCAAAAGGATGCCAGTTAGCGGTATCAACATAAAAAGCACCTACGGCAATTACTAAAAGAATAATGCAGAGCTTTACTACAACCATCAAATTACTAGCATTTCGTGATTCTTTCATCCCACGATAAACCAACCAAGTGATTAATATAATTATCAATAGAGCAGGAAAATCAGCCACGAAATGAAAATTTCCAATTGTTGGTGCAGTTGTCCAAGCGGTGTGCGCTTGTTGTAAATATTCAGGTAATTTATCAAAAGATTTTCCGCCTTGCATAAAGGCATTAGCATCATTAAAACCATTAGAAGCTGTTAAATAATCCATTTGTGCCCATTGAGGCATATAAATACCACCACTTTCTAGCAATCCTGTAAAATAATCGCTCCACGAAATAGCAACGGTTATGTTTCCAATAGCATATTCCATAATCAAAGCCCAACCAATAATCCAAGCAATTAATTCACCAAAAGCTACATAGGAATAGGTATAAGCACTTCCAGAAACGGGAACCATTGAAGCGAATTCAGCATAAGCAAATGCTGCAAATCCACAAGCCAAAGCCGTAAATAGGAATAAAAAAATAACTGCCGGACCACCGTCTGCACTGGCTTTTCCAATAGTACTGAATATTCCAGCACCAATAATAGCTGCAATTCCAAAAGCTGCTAAATCCTTTGCCGTTAAATGTTTTCCTAAAGTAGCGTGACCATCACTTTCGTTTTTGGCAACTTGGTCTAAAATATCTTGAACTGATTTTTTTCGGAAAAGATTTGAAAATCCCATATATGGCTTTGGTTATTTATGGTTTAAAAAAAACAAATATAATTAAATCTGCTTGGTTTTAAATTTTTCAGGATATAGTTATATTGTTTTTTCAATACGAATAGTATATGTCTATTGTTTTATAATTAAATATAATCAAAACTTATTGTTATGAGTTGCATTTGGTAGTATCTTTGCAATAGAAAATAATACTAATTTAAAATAATACAATATGGCTTTAGTTGGAAAAAAATTCCCAAACATTACAGTTGATGCAATCTCTTTTATGGGTGACAATTTAAGAATTAATGTGCTAGAAGAGGCAATTGAAAACAAGAAAAAAGTAGTTTTATTTTGGTATCCAAAAGATTTTACTTTTGTATGTCCAACAGAATTACACGCTTTTCAAGCAGCTTTAGAAGAATTTGAAAAAAGAAATACAATGGTTATTGGTGCTTCATGCGATACAAATGAAGTTCACTTTGCTTGGTTAAATACAGCCAAAGACAATGGTGGAATTGAAGGCGTAACCTATCCTATAATTGCAGATACCACAAGAAATTTATCTGCGGCATTAGATATTCTAGATGCAGAATGGGTTTATGATGAAGTTCTAAACGATGAAATACTTGAAGGATCAAATGTAACTTTTAGGGCTACTTATTTAATTGATGAAGACGGAAAAATCTTCCATGAAAGTGTTAATGATATGCCATTGGGTAGAAATGTAAATGAATATTTACGATTAATAGATGCCTATACACACGTTCAAACAAAAGGAGAAGTTTGTCCTGCTAACTGGGAAGAAGGAAAAGATGCGATGAGTGCCGATAGAAACAGTACTGCTGCTTATTTAGCTTCTCATTAATAAAAAAGTGTTTCAAGTTTTAAGTTTATTTAGTTATACTTAAAACTTGAAGCTTTTTACAAATTTGAAAAAAAAAGTATGTATATAGAAATAGAACAAGATAATTTAGCAGAAGTTGTAGCAAATAACGAAAAAGTTGTAGTACAATTTTCAGCAACATGGTGTGGTAATTGTCGTATTATGAAACCAAAATTTAAACTGTTATCTGCTCAAAATGAAAGTATTTCTTTTGTGATGGTTGATGCAGAAAAGTTTCCTGAATCTAGAAAAATGGCAAAAGTAGATAATTTACCAACCTTTGCCACCTTTAAAAATGGAGTTTTGGTTAATCAAACACAAACCAATAAAGTTGATGTTTTAACTGATTTAGTAAGTGAAATACTTTAATGAATTTTAATTTCGTGTAAATTGCATTAATGAATATTACTTTTTCCATTAATACATTAAACTTATAAACCATTAAACTTTAAAACAAAATTTTCATGAAATTACCTATAATAAAACAATTAACTCAATTTATTGAGGAAAACGATCAAGATTATATAGTCGAAACTATTGAGGTTTTAGAAAATTTATGTGAAATTTCTTCCTTGAAAGATGAAGAATTAGATGTAATTGCAGAATTAATTTCTAATATGTATGGTGCGTTAGAAGTACATAAAATGGTCAAAGACGGCACTGATAAAAAAATAGCCTTGAATGATTTTATGAAGCGGGTACTGGGTTCAATAGATAAATAAAATTAACGTCCTGAAATTTCAGGACGTTTTTTTATGGTTTAAAAACAGTTTTGTAATTTTCTCTATAACTATAAATTAGAAACAAATTCCCTAAAAACAAAGCAATGGCAATAGGCAAAGTTTCAGGCGACATAAAATAATTAATCATCAAAATGTTTAATGTTACAGGAAGAATAACAATATTGGCTAAGGTTACATATTTACCTACTAAAAACGATAATCCACATAATAATTCAATTCCTTTTGCTAATGGGATTAAGTAAGATGAAGCTACAAGCCCAATTTGGAAAGCTTTAAAATCTCCGGTCGTTACAGGTTCTGGTGCTAACTTCAAAAAGAAACTCATTGAAGCAAAAATAAATACCAGTCCTAACAATACTCTAACAATAATAGTTGCAATTTTCATGGTTTTGTGGTTTATTGATTGTATCAAAGTTAAACAAAAAAACACCAACTCTATACGATATTGGTGTTTACTTTGTTTAATGTCAGTGTTTTATTATTTCTTCAAATAGTTTCGATAGATAATAAACCCAAAAAAAACTAATAAAAGAATAGACCACATTTGGACAATAAATGCAATGATTACTTCCAAAACATACCAACCTGTTTTTAAACTATCAACTATTTGCAAGCCAATACTAGGCCGATAAGCATCAGTATTTGTTTCATTTTTTATAAGTTCTTGCCTTGTAGTTTCTCGTTGGTACAAATACAACGTCACTGTACTAAAGTTAACCTGATCTTCCAGACTCAGCGTGTTTAATTGCGAAGCATCAGCATCAGATTCTTTATCTAAAACCCTGTCTTCAGCATTCACAATTTGGTCAATTTTTTTTCCTTTGGAGTCAATTCCTTTTTCCAATCGTGTTTGACTTTTTTGCAATCTTTTTTGAGTGAGTTTATTGGATAACATTTGTAATGAAACGTCATCAGCCTTAATTAATCTGTTGTCTAAAAATTCAATTTGGTTTACTATCGATTTTAAAACAGTATCCATTGCCGTGTTTGGAACTCTAAATGTAATCGAATTATCAACCGTATATTTTGTAGTTTCAAGTATAGAACCTTGACTGATTTTTGTGCTATTTCTTTCGTTGATGTTGCTTTTTAAATCAGTTAACGTAACAAATCCACCATGTTTTGCTATGCTATTTTCAATAGCATAAGTAGATTGTGCAACGTTCTTTACTTTAAATTTAATATCTGCCGTTCGAACAAATTTTCGATTAGAATTTTTGGGTTCCAAAGCAGCATTGGAAGAAATCATATCTGCTGATGTTTTGTTTTCTGTTGTACTTTCTGTTTCCATCGAGTGGTCAGCTTGTTTGCATGCAAAAGCCAAACCGATTAGAAGCAATACCAATCCTAGTTTTGAATAGTTTTTCATTTTACTTTTTTTTAATTGTTAATAGTATTTCAAAAATGTTTAAAAAAGTATAGTGTTATCAATATGCAAAATGAGGTAAGGTTCGTTAAAAAGAATTACTACTAAAAAGCGTGCCAAACTTAATTTTTGCTTAAGACTATTTTTTTATCGTAATTTTGAGGTCAAAAGAAATCACTTTGAGAACTCATTTTTCTAAAACTATTTCGAATGTTGCAACGTTCAAAAATCAGCTATTACTGTGGTCACAGCAGTTTAGAGAAGTTGTTTTTTTCGACAGCAACAATTACCATCAACAATATACTTCCTATGATTGCATACTTGCAGTCGATGCATTCACATCAATTAAAACAGATTATCACAATGCTTTTGATGAATTAAAACAGTACCAGCAAACCACTAAAGATTGGTTGTTTGGTTACTTGTCCTATGATTTAAAAAATGATGTGGAAGCGTTGCAATCAAAGAATCAAGATGGTTTGCAGTTTCCCGATTTGTATTTCTTTCAACCCAAAAAACTTTTTTTGATTAAAGGCAATCAACTTGAAGTGCAGTATTTACGATTATGTGATGACGAATTTGTGTACGATTTCGAAGAAATTATTCAAAGCTCTGAGATTGAAGAAGAAGTTGTCATGACAAGTGCAGTTGAAGTGAAACAACGCATTTCAAAAGAAAATTATATTCAGAAAGTCACCAAAATATTAGACCACATCCATCGTGGAGATATATATGAAGCTAATTTTTGTATGGAGTTTTTTGCAGAAAACGCTGCCATCGAACCATTGACGGTTTATAATAAACTAAACGAAATTTCAACGCCGCCGTTTGCCACTTTCTTTAAAAACAACACCGATTATTTGCTTTCGGCATCACCAGAGCGTTATATGAAGAAAGAAGGCTTCAAAATAATTTCGCAACCCATAAAAGGAACCACCAAACGTTTTGAAGAAGTAACTTTAGACGAAAAATCAAAAGTAGATTTAGAAAACGACCCAAAAGAGCGTTCTGAAAACATCATGATTGTCGATTTAGTTCGCAATGATTTATCACATACAGCCTCAAAAGGTTCAGTAACTGTTGAAGAACTTTGCCAAATTTATTCCTTCAAACAAGTGCATCAAATGATTTCCACTGTTGTTTCCAAAGTCGAAAGCAGTATTGCTCCAATCGATATACTAAAAACTACTTTCCCAATGGGAAGCATGACAGGTGCCCCAAAAATTTCAGCCATGAACATTATCGAAGCACTAGAAGAAACAAAACGCGGTTTATACAGCGGTAGTGTTGGCTATTTTACACCCCAAAACGACTTTGATTTTAATGTTGTCATCCGAAGTATTTTGTATAATGCTAAAGAAAACTATCTTTCCTTTTCAGTCGGTAGTGCCATTACATCATTATCACAACCCGAAAAAGAATACGAAGAATGTTTGTTAAAAGCCAAAGCAATGTTCTCTGTTTTGAGTGAATAAAAATTCTTATTTTTGAGGATGCTGGATAAGTTTCAAAATAATATCTCTGAAAATTTACCTTTTCTACCTGAAAGCAAACTCCTGTTGGCGGTTAGTGGTGGATTAGATAGCATGGTGTTATTGCATTTATGCCAAGCAATGAAACTTGATATCTCCGTGGCACATTGCAACTTCCAATTACGTGGAGAAGAAAGTAACAACGATGAAAAATTTGTTACATCCTATTGCGAAAAAAACAACATTCCATTATTTGTAACTCATTTTGATACTGAAATTTACGCCAAAGAACAAAAACAATCCATTCAAGTGGTGGCTCGTAACTTACGCTACGATTTTTTTCATTCTGTTTTGATAAATAATGAGTACGATTACATTCTAACAGCACATCATTTGAACGACAGTTTGGAAACATTTCTAATCAATTTCACGCGCGGTACAGGTTTGGAAGGACTTACAGGAATTCCACAGCAGAATGAAAAAGTAGTGCGCACCTTGCTACCATTTTCCAGAGTTGAAATCGAAGAATATGCTGTTAGAAATGGAATTCAGTGGCGAGAGGACAGCAGCAATCAAACGGAGAAATACCAACGAAACAAATTTCGCCATTCTGTGGTACCAATTCTTCAAGAACAAAACATCAACTTGCTACAATCGTTTCAAAACACGTTAGAATACCTAAACCAAGCACAATCTATGGTAGAAGATGCTAGTCATTTGGTGTATTCTAAAGTAGTTACCGAAGAAGAAACCATCAAAATTAGTCTAACAAAACTATTGGCGTTTCCCAATTACAAAGCCTATTTGCATCAATGGTTAGCACTATTTGGGTTCACCGCTTGGGATGATATCTACAATTTAGTTTCGGCACAATCGGGAAAACAAGTGCTTTCCGAAAATTACATTTTACTAAAAGACAGAACATATCTTATTTTGTTTCCAAAAAAAAATGAAGAACATTCAGATTATTATTGGATAAAGAAAGACCAAAAAGAAGTTAAATTTCCCTTAAAATTGTCGCTTTGTAACGTAGATTACATTTCAAATGAAATTCCAAATGCTATATTTGTGGACGAAGAGAAATTGCAGTTTCCATTGCAAATTAGAAAGTGGAAAGAAGGTGATGTTTTGTTTCCTTTTGGGATGAATGGTTCCAAGAAATTGAGCAAATATTTCAAAGACGAAAAGTTTTCTCTTTTTGACAAAACAAACACTTGGCTACTTTGTTCCAACAATCAAATCGTTTGGGTTATTGGAAAACGTCAAGACAATAGATATAAAATAACAGAACACACAACACGAATTTTACAAATAAAGTACAAACCCTAATGAAAAAATTACTTTTAATTTTAGTAGCAATTTTGACTTTTGCTAACACAAATGCTCAAATTGTCAAGCCCGTAAAATGGACCAGTAAGGTTGAAAAAATAAGCGACACAGAAGTCAATCTTATTATGCAAGCCACCATCGAAAAAGATTGGCACGTTTATTCGCAATACACGCCAGATATGGGTCCGTTGCCAGCCGAATTCAAATTTGAGAATGCTAAAGGCAATTACGAACTAATAGGGAAAGTCAAAGAAAGCCCATACAAGAAACAATACAATGACGTTTTTGAAGTAGATGAATACTATTTTGCCAACAACGCAACCTTCACCCAAAAAGTAAAAATCATCAATCCTAAACTGACTACAATCAAAGGTTCTATTGATTTTCAAGTGTGCAAAGAAGTATGTATCAACGATAATAATGTGTTTACCTTTTCAATTCCTAAAATGGTTTTGGAAACAAAAGAAGCCGTTGCCGAAGCACCAGTAATGGAAGTGCCTACAGCCGACACAACACAAGTGGAAACTGTCGCTGTTGACACAACAAAGGTTAAAGAAGCCGTAGCTATATCACCTACCGAAACTCCAAAAAAAGAAGATAAAAAAGGATTGTTAACCATCTTCTTTTTGGCATTTCTTGGTGGTTTTGCAGCCCTACTAACGCCATGTGTTTTCCCAATGATACCCATGACAGTGAGCTTCTTTACAAAACAAAGTAAAACACCAGCGCAAGGAAAACGAAACGCCATTTTATACGGATTATCCATCATCATTATTTATTTAATTCTCGGTTCGCTAGTCACCGGAATATTTGGTGCCGAAGCGCTCAACGAACTCTCAACCAACGTTTGGTTCAATATAATTTTCTTTGTTTTATTAGTAGTTTTCGCAGTTTCTTTTTTGGGTGCCTTCGAAATCATGTTGCCTAATTCTTGGGCAAATAAAGTCGATAGACAAGCCGATAGAGGTGGAGTCGTAGGTATTTTATTCATGGCATTAGCTTTAGCCATCGTTTCCTTTTCGTGTACAGGACCAATCGTTGGAACACTTTTAGTTGAGTCAGCTTCCAAAGGAGGTATAGCACCGATAGTAGGAATGCTTGGTTTTTCTTCAGCATTAGCATTGCCGTTTATGTTATTCGCCATGTTCCCAAGTTGGTTAAGTTCTTTGCCAAAATCGGGTGGGTGGTTAAATACCGTGAAAGTGTCGTTAGGATTTTTAGAATTAGCCTTAGCTTTTAAATTCTTATCTCAAGCTGATTTAGTATTGCAAATGCACCTATTAGAAAGAGAAGTATTTTTAGCCATTTGGATAGCCATTTTTGGTGCTTGGGCATTGTATTTATTTGGAAAAATCACCACGCCACACGACAGCCCATTAACCCACATTTCGGTTGGTCGATTGTCTATGGGGTTAATTGTATTAGCCTTTACGGTCTATATGATTCCAGGATTGTTTGGTGCGCCGTTAAAACTAATCAGTGCTTTTCCACCACCACAAACCTATAGCGAAAGCCCAAGAGGTTTCTTTGGAAATTCATCTTCAACTGATTCAAAAGTAGAATTGCCAGAAGGAGCAGAGCTTGGTGAGCACGACATCATCACCTTTCACGATTACGAAGACGGATTTGCCTATGCCAAGAAAGTCAACAAACCAATCATGCTCGATTTTACAGGATACGCTTGTGTTAATTGCCGAAAAATGGAAATCAACGTTTGGTCAGATGAAAAAGTTTTGAAAGTATTAAAGAACGACGTCGTTTTGATTTCATTATATGTAGATGACAAACGCATGCTTCCAGAAAGCGAGCAGTATATTTCGAAAGAAACCGGCAAAACGGTGAAAACCATCGGTAACAAATGGAGTGATTTTATCATTACCAGATATAAAACCAACACACAACCCTATTATGTGTTGACCGACTTGAATGAAACTAATTTAAACCAACCTATTGGCTATACACCCAACATCGACGAATACCTCGCTTGGTTAAAAGACGGAGTAGGGAAGTTTAAATAACAAATACATATAAAACGTTGCTTCGGCAGCGTTTTTTATGCCTTAAAATCATCCACTGCAACTAAACAAGAATACCATCATAAAACGATATGAGTCTTTAGAAAATAAAATATAATTTGTTTTGGTTTATACTTAATTAGTTTGCCCAACAGTTTTGGTTTTTTGTTGGGCTTTTTTTGAAAACTTAAAAACTAAACAAACCATTTGTCATCCCAACTCAACAAAACACGAGAAATAAGAACTAATTTTACAATCATATAATGAATAGTTATTATTTTACTTTTTGAGAAACAATAACCCAAGATTTGTCAAATCCTAAAGCTTTAAGAACAGCATCTTTATCAAGTTTTTCAGGTTGCTTAATTTTTATAATCAAGCATTTTTCAGGAACTTCTGCAACAATGGTAAATTGTGAACCGTGAGGTTGCCAAGTAAAACAATGTTCTCCAGTCTTTTTATTTGTTCCTGTTAGATTATTGTTTTTGTTCCATTCCCAACTATAAAGCTCATGATCATATCGGATAGTGTCAAATTCAAAAACGGCAACTTCTGACATATCATTTGATTTTAAAAGCACAACAGTTCTTAAATGCTTATACTTTTCACGAATTGAAGAAACTCTCTCATTCCAAATTTCTAGCACAAGTTCTCCAATTAATTTTGGGTCAGCTTTTTCATCGCTACGCTCTCCAAATGAATAATTTGGAGAATTTCTTCCAGAAATCAGCCTAATTTTTTTCTGTTTTGATGGTTATTTAGCTTTAACAGTTTTTGCGCCACAAGCAGTATTAACCATTACAACATCATCTAGTCCAACATTTGATGGTTTCCAATCTGCTCCAATACAATTTGCAAAAATAGTTTCCCAATCTGAACCTTCTAATTCAGGTTTTCATTTTGAAGCAAGTAAATAAACTATTTCTTTTCCAAACAGAAATGGAAAATCTTTTGGACAATCATTAAGAGGAAATGCGGAAACAGATTTAGTAACTGTTCTTAATTTAGGTGACTGATTATTGTTATTCATAGTTTATACAATAATTACTTAATACAGCACTTTTATCCATTGAATTTGAAACGTAAGGAAGCAGTTTTAAAATTACTGCTTTAACTAAATTCACAGGTACAGCATTACCAGCTTGTCTTTTAGCTTGCCCATCAGAAACTACAATTTTGTAGCTGTCTGAGAATCCTTGTAATCGAAACATTTCTCTTGGTGTTAATCTTCTTTCACCATTTACAAGTAAATAATTGTGCGAAGCACCAGAGCGTAAGGCACACGAATAAGGATAAGAACAGATGTTTCCTGACTTGTTTTCGTGCCAAATAGAAAGATTATATGCAGATTTATGCTTGCTTTTTCTTTTTTCTAAAATCATTTCAGAAGCATAATATTTAGCATCAACTTTCTTTTGAAGAATTTCTGATAATGGTTTAAAAGGTCTTATTGGAGAAGGAAAATTAAATAAAATGGGTTCTTTATGTCCAACAATTATTATACGCTCTCTTTTTTGAGGAAGACCATAATCAAGTGCATTTAATACAGCAAATCTAACACTATAACCTAAATCTTTTTCGAGAACATTTACAATAGTTTTTAGTGTATTTCCACCATCATGTCCTAAAAGTTGTTTAACATTTTCTAATACAAATGCTTTTGGTTTTTTATTTTTTTAAATTCTAGCAATATCAAAAAACAACGTACCTCTTACATCATCAAATCCTTTCCTCTTACCAATTATGCTAAATGATTGACAAGGAAACCCAGCAAATAAAATATCATGGTCTGGAATATCTTTTTCGTCAATTTTTGTTATATCGCCAAATGGTCTTTCTCCAAAATTAGCTTCATAACTGTCTTGACAATAAGTGTCTATATCCGATGAAAAAACACACTCAGGATTTATATTGTTTTCAATACAGGCTTCATCCATTGCTGTTCTAAATCCGCCTATTCTACAAAATAAATCAATAAATTTTATATTTTCCATTTTCTCAAACTTTAATTCAAAAAATAATATTTTAATTTATCATTAAATAGTTCACACTAATTACTTATTGACATCTTTTCAACCCTATATCTCATTCAGATAGTCTCCAACCTCGGAGCATCTTAATCCCAAAAAAATCCTTAATCATCTTTAATGGTAAAAAAAACAAACCCCCAAAAAAAAACCTTCTCATTTGAGAAGGTTATTACTTTGTATGGTAAAAGATAAGTAGTTATACTACCGTTACATTTACTGCAACGATACCTTTTCTACCTTCTTCAAGGTCATAGGTTACTTTATCATTTTCACGAACTTGACCATTAAGGCTAGTTGCGTGAACAAATACGTCACTACTTCCATCAGCTGGAGTAATAAATCCGAAACCTTTGGCTTCGTTAAAAAATTTGATTGTTCCTTCGTTCATTGTAATATTTATTAAAATGCAAATATAGATTTAAATTATTGATTTGCAACAGGATATTTAAAAACTTCACAAAAAAGAAGTATATTTTCACTATAGTGGTGATTATGAGCTATCCTAAAACCTCGCTAACCTCCGATTTCAGATAGGCTAAAGCAACAGTACTAGCCGATTCGTTATCAAATAAATTACTCAATATTTTTTCTCTCAATTCATCTGCATTAGCGATGCTTTCATCCAAAGCAACCTTTCTAATGTTTTGAATAATAGTATTCTTCGCCGTCAAAATCATCACCCAAGCATCATCCGAAATATAAATTTGTTGCGTCAAATTGTGTTCGTATTCTTGCTCAATATGACGAATCAGCAAGTTCTGATAATCCATTTTATCATCGCCAATAGGTGCTACACGAATTAATAATTTAGAAGGATTAATGCGTTCCAATAATAATGCCAATCGCTCATAAGCTTGCAATCGTAAAGGCAAAGCTTGCTTTTGATTTTCTCTAAGAACCAACCATTTTCGAGTATTTTGTTGGTCTTTAAAGTGTCTGTCAAACATATAATAGGCTACAGCACCAGTAATTAAAGATGGAATAGCATACATAAGTAACTCTAATAACTTATCAAGATTCATGATTTTTGATTTATATTTTAATTGTTCACAAATATAATAGAAATACTAGTAAAAATTATTGTTAATCAGGAGCAGTAATATTAAATTTGAACTTTATCAATTGCTATGATTACTAAATACATTTCGCAGCTTAACGAAGCCCAACAACAACCTGTTTATCAAAAAGATGGTCCAATGATTATCATTGCTGGTGCAGGTTCCGGAAAAACACGTGTGCTCACCGTTCGCATTTCCTACCTGATGAGCTTAGGCGTTGACCCATTCAATATTTTGGCGTTAACGTTTACCAACAAAGCCGCCAAAGAAATGAAAAAACGTATTTCAGAAATAGTAGGAAGCAACGAAGCCAAAAACCTTTGGATGGGAACATTTCATTCCGTTTTTGCCAAAATCCTACGAATAGAGGCAGAAAAACTTGGCTATCCGTCCAATTTTTCCATCTATGATTCCCAAGATTCCGTTCGATTAATTTCTTCTATAATCAAAGAAATGCAATTAGACAAAGACATTTACAAGCCAAAACAAGTCTTTAGTAGAATTTCATCTTATAAAAACTCCTTAATTACCGTAAAAGCTTATTTCAACAATCCAGAGTTGCAAGAAGCCGATGCTATGAGCAAAAAACCACGCTTAGGAGATATTTACGCCAACTATGTAGAACGTTGTTTCAAAGCTGGTGCGATGGATTTTGACGATTTGTTATTAAAAACAAATGAATTACTAAACCGTTTTCCCGATGTCTTGGCAAAATATCAAAACCGTTTTCGATACATTTTGGTCGATGAGTACCAAGATACCAACCATTCGCAGTATTTAATAGTACGAGCGTTGAGCGATAAATTTCAGAATATATGTGTCGTAGGAGATGATGCGCAGAGTATTTATGCCTTTCGTGGTGCCAACATCAACAACATTTTAAACTTCCAAAAAGATTATGAAAATGTAAAAACGTATCGATTAGAACAAAATTACCGTTCTACCAAAAACATAGTCGAAGCCGCCAATTCCATTATCGATAAGAATAAAACCAAACTAGACAAAGTGGTTTGGACAGCCAATGATTTTGGACCCAAAATAAAAGTGCACCGTAGTATTACCGATGGTGAAGAAGGGCGTTTTGTAGCCAGCGAAATCTTTGAACAAAAGATGCGCAACCAGATGCTCAATGGGCAATTTGCCATTTTATATAGAACCAATGCACAATCACGTGCTATGGAAGATGCGCTGCGAAAAAGAGATATTCCCTACCGAATTTATGGCGGGTTATCATTCTATCAACGCAAGGAAATCAAAGACGTATTGTGTTATTTGCGATTAGTCATCAACCCAAAAGATGAAGAAGCGTTAATCCGTGTTATCAATTATCCAGCACGTGGAATCGGAAATACTACCATCGAAAAACTAACCGTTACCGCCAATCATTACAAGCGTTCCATCTTTGAAGTGATGGAAAATATTGATAAGATTGACCTCAAAATAAACTCCGGAACCAAGCAAAAGCTAGAAGACTTTGTCATGATGATTAAAAGTTTTCAAGTCATCAACGAAAGCCAAGATGCTTTTTTCCTAGCCGACCATGTGGCAAAAAAAACAGGTTTATTGCAAGAACTCAAAAAAGATGCCACTCCCGAAGGAATAGCAAGACTTGAAAACATAGAAGAATTGCTTAACGGTATCAAAGATTTCACCGACGGACAAATAGAAGTAGATGGCGCACGTGGTGCTTTATCCGAATTCTTAGAAGACGTAGCCTTAGCAACCGATTTAGATAAAGACACCGGCGATGACGATAGAGTAGCACTAATGACAATACATTTGGCAAAAGGTTTAGAATTTCCCTATGTATTTATCGTTGGTCTAGAAGAAGATTTATTCCCAAGTGCTATGACCTTAAACTCTCGTTCCGAACTAGAAGAAGAACGTCGTTTGTTCTATGTTGCCTTAACGCGTGCCGAACATCAGGCGTATTTAACCTATGCACAATCGCGCTACCGTTGGGGAAAACTAACAGATGCCGATCCATCTCGATTTATAGAAGAAATTAAAGATGAATATTTGGAATACATGAATCCAGACCAGCACAGCAATTACCGTTACAAACCAACCATCGATTTGGATATTTTTGGCGATATTGATAAATCCAAACTGCGCTCTGTAAAACCAGTGGCAGGAACACCACCAAAACAATATGGCGAAGAACCTTCATCATCCCTAAACATTAGAAGATTAAAACCCGTTTCAGGAAATGCGCCAAGAATACCAAATGCAACAGATAGCAAAGTAGCGGTGGGCAATATCGTAATGCACGAACGCTTCGGAAAAGGACAAATCCTAAACCTAGAAGGCATTGGCGGCGATAAAAAGGCCGAAATAAAATTTGACGTCGGCGGAATTAAAAAGCTATTGTTGCGTTTCGCAAAATTGGATGTAATAGGATAAACTAATTAGATATGAATACTTTTTTAAAAAATATCAACTGGAAAATTGTTCTTTATTGGACGATATTCATGTCTTTTTTCAATGTTTTTTTATTACCTTACTATGATGGCGAAGCATTTTTAGCCAAAAAAGTGATTTTAGGAATTATAGTTTGGTTTCTAACAGGCATTATATTTGCAAAAATCATTCAATCAAGAAGTAGTTAACATTAAACCCTTAAATCACATTAAACTCTTAAACCATATTAAACCCTTAAACAATCTTTAAAAAATGGCTGAATTCATCAAAATATACGAAGACAAACCCAGCGAAGCTGCCATTAAAAAAGTAGTGGACGTTTTGAAAAATGGCGGATTGATTATTTATCCAACCGATACCGTATATGGTTTAGGTTGCGATATTACCAATTCAAGAGCTTTAGAAAAAATCGCAAAAATCAAAGGTATTAAAATAGAAAAAGCCAATTTCTCTTTTGTGTGTAGCGATTTGAGTAATATTTCCGATTATGTGCGTCAAATTGATACATCAACCTTCAAAATCTTAAAACGCGCTTTGCCAGGACCATATACCTTCATTCTTCCAGGAAATAATGATTTGCCTAGAGAGTTTAGAAAGAAAAAAACCGTTGGTATTCGTGTTCCTGCCAATAATATTGCACTCGAAATAGTAAAACTACTAGGAAACCCAATAGTGTCAACATCTATTCATGATGATGATGAGGTTTTAGAATATTCCACCGATCCCGAATTGATTTTTGAGAAATGGCAAAATATAGTCGATTTGGTTATTGACGGTGGTTATGGCGACAATACACCATCAACTATTATCGATTTATCAGGTTACGAACCCGAAATCATCCGAGAAGGAAAAGGCGATATCGATATATTTTAAAAGCTTCTGTTTCTATAATAGTTAATCAGTAAATCCACAAATTTACTATAGCTTTCAATGCCTTCTTGTTGTTGATTCGCTTTTAGATATTGGTCATAAAAAGCATGAAACCCTTTGTCGATTATAGTATCATATTGTTCCCAAAAAACTTCACTTTCTTTATAGTTTTTTAAAACTCCTCGGTTTATTTTTTTCTTTAGTTGATCAAAGGTTGCTTCATTTTTTTGCGCAATGTTTGACAAACAATAGCGCAAAGCATTACTATAGGCAGCATATTGAAAGTACAAATCATCATTTTTAATGCAAGCCAAAAAGCCTATAAAGTTACATTCACTTTCACTGCCATAGCCCATTTGATGCGCCATTTCATGTGTAACCACGGCAGGAAATCCATACATTGGTAATTTATAATTCACCTGTGCTTCATTAGTAAAGGGATTCAAATAACCACCAAAACCCATGTAAGTCAATGGCAAGCTAAACAACGATTTTTTTCTACTTGGAATTGAATACTTAAAAAACGGATATTGTTTTGTCAAATTATCATAACCATTCTCAGTTAAATCAAAAACAACTTCTTGCGTATAAGGATTTACTACTTTATTGTTTTTATTCTTCGTTATTTCAAATTGAATTTCATTCGTTTTCTGAATCAGTTTTTCAGTAAAAACAATTAAATCATTATCCGAATATTCTTTTCGAATATTCATTTTCTCAAAAAGAGGTTCCCGATAATAATTCATCGCCCAAAAAAAATGAAACAAAAAATAGAATACAGAAAGAAAACTCAAAATAGCTAAACCTTTTTGTTTCCACGATGTTTTCCAATTTTTATAAAGCCAGTAAATGCAATATACTATCAAAATTCCATATAAAATATCACCAACCGAAAAAGGAATAGGTCCTAAAATAGTTCTCAAAGCTTTTGAAATAATCGGATAAATTCCATTAGAATAAAATCGTTCTACAATTTCAGGAAAAAAGGCAATTATTTTCAAGAAAAGGATCTGAAACAAAAGAAAAAGCGGAAGAATGTAGTTGTGTTTCAATTTTGACATTTAAAATGTAAATATAATCACAAAACTATTTGAAAGCATTGTAAACTTTGTAACTTTGGGTTTTTAACATTCAAATATATTACATGAGCCAAGAAATTAGAAACCTAGAACCAAAAGTTCTTTGGAATAAATTTGCCGATTTAAATGAAGTGCCACGTCCATCCAAAAAAGAAGAACGTGTAATCGAGTTTATGAAAAACTTCGGAAATAATCTAGGATTAGAAACTTTTGAAGACGAAATTAGAAACGTAATCATCCGAAAACCAGCAACTCCAGGAATGGAAAATCGCAAGACGATTGTACTGCAAGGTCATTTGGATATGGTACACCAAAAGAATAATGATACCGATTTTGATTTCCTAACACAAGGTATTCAAATGTATGTCGATGGCGACTGGGTTCGTGCTAAAGGAACAACTCTTGGTGCTGACAATGGGTTAGGAGTAGCGGCTATCATGGCAATTTTAGAAAGCAAAGACATTCCACATCCTGCGATTGATGCACTTTTCACTATTGATGAAGAAACCGGAATGACTGGTGCGTTGAACCTAAAAGGCGGTATTTTGAAAGGTGAAATTCTTTTAAATTTAGATACCGAAGAAGATGATGAAATTGATATTGGTTGTGCAGGAGGAATTGATGTTACGGCAAACAGAACCTATAACGAAGAAGAAACACCTGAAGGTTCTGTAGGTTATACCATCACCGTAAAAGGCTTAAACGGTGGACATTCCGGAATGGATATTCACAAAGGTTTAGGTAATGCCAATAAGATTATGAACCGTTTATTATTTGACGGATTTGAGAATTTTGGACTTCAAGTTGCTGAAATTAGTGGAGGAAGTTTGCGCAATGCGATACCAAGAGAAAGCGTTGCCAAAGTGATTGTAGCTGGTATGTATGATGAGGCTTTTGTGTTTGATATGCAAGAAATCATCAACGATATCAAAGCTGAATACAAAACTATGGAACCTAACTTAACTGTCGAAATTGTAAAAAGCGATTTACCAAGTAAAGTGATGGATTTAGGTGTTCAAGAAGGGTTGTTACGTTCTATTTATGCAGCACACAATGGCGTTTACAGAATGTCGCCTGATATGGCGGATTTGGTAGAGACTTCTAATAATATCGCTAGAGTAGTGGTTGCTAATGGTGAAATCTCTATTCAAAACTTAACCCGTTCCTCAGTAGAAAGTTCTAAAATGGATTTGGCAAATAGCCTACGTTCTGCATATGAATTATTTGGTTGCGAAGTTACTTTTGGCGGAAGCTACCCAGGTTGGACACCAAATGTGAACTCTGAAATATTGGATGTTTTAGTGCCAATCTATGAAAAACAAAACAATGGCGAAAAACCAAGTGTTGTAGCCTGTCACGCAGGTTTAGAATGTGGAATTCTTGGAACAAATTATCCAGGTATGGACATGATTTCTTTTGGACCAACCATTCATGGTGCACATAGTCCGGATGAAAGAGCTTCTATTAAATCGTCACAAAAATTCTGGAAATTTTTATTGGAAATATTAGCAAATATACCTGAGAAGAAATAAAAAGAAGAATATAGAAATTAAATCCTCACTTATCACTAAGCGAGGTTTTTATTTAACATTGGTCAAATCATTTATTTTGTATATTGGCATTTCAAAAACAATACTACAATGAAAAAAACAGCTTTCCTTTTGATGATTATGTTATGTGCAAATTTGAGTTTTTCTCAAAAGAAAAAAACAACTGCAAAAAAGACAACAACCGAAAAAACGTCTTCAATAAAAGTGGATAACCTACTAGCTGAAGTAAAAGGGAAAACGTTTCAAGTTACCATTACTGAAAAAGGAAAACCAACAGATGCTTTAATTGTAAAAGAGCTAAATGATAACTTAAAGCCAACAGACATTAAATTATCATCCTTTACAGTAAGCGGAACAAAATTGTATTTGTTGCAGTGGACTGAAAAATCAAATACTAAAACAGATGTAAAAACAGAGGATATTACTACAGTTTTTTCGGTGATTTATGAAATTGCAACTAAAAAACAAGTCTTTTCTAATTTTGAAAAAACGAGTAATATTGTAGAAAAAGTATTTTTAGATAAAAATAAAAACGCTTCAGAAACGCAGGAGAAAATAAGACGTGAAGGATTTGTATTAACACTAAACGCTGATGGAACTGTTTCTCAAAAGAATAAAACGCAAGAAAATAAATGGGTTTATGATGCTGCCAAAGTTGACTTTGTTGATGCTAAAAAGAAATAGTTTTAAAGATTAGCAAACTGTTAAAAAAACAAAAGTCGATCTGGAGCGATCGACTAATGAAATGAATTGTAACATCCTTTCGGAATACTCATAGCAAAGATATATTTTTTTTTTGAATACTGAATTATTTATTTTGATTATTTGCTAGTCTTTTTAAAATTGCCCATTGTTTAAGAGCATCTCGAGCTTCAACCGCTGGGTAACCCAACATTGTTTTACCTGCTTCAACATCAGCAGCAACGCCAGAACCTGCACCAATTATAGCACCATCTCCAATTGATGTGTGGTCTTTTATCGAAGCACTTCCGCCAATAATTACTCCATTTCCAAGAGTGACAGAACCTGCTAAGCCAGAATTTCCTGCCATGATACAACATTTTCCAAGTTTAGAGTTGTGTCCTATTTGAACCAAATTGTCAATTTTACAACCATCTCCAAGAACTGTAGAACTGAATTTCCCTCTATCAACACATGAATTGGCTCCAATTTCTACACCATTTCCAATGATTACGTTTCCAATTTGTGGAATTTTAACCAATCCTTTTTCAGCACAAGGACGGAAACCAAAACCATCGGCACCTATAGTACAATTTGGATGCAAAATGCAAAAAGCACCAACATGACAGCGCTCACGAATAACAGTTCCTGACCAAATCACGGTGTTTTTTCCAACCGAAGATTCGTCAAGAATTGTAACGTTAGGGTAAATAATAACGTTTTCAGCAATGGTAACATTTGGTCCAACATAACAACCAGCTCCAATCTTCGTTCCAGTTCCAATAGTAGCCGTGTCATCTATTACTGCTGTTGGGTGAATATTGACTTTGAAAAAAGGAGTTGGTGGCGCAAACAATTCTAGTACTTGCGACATGGCCAAATCAGCATTTTTAACTTTTATAAACACACGATTTTCACCTGGTTCAATAGAAATATCTAGATTAACTACTGCTACAGAAGCTTTAGAATTTTTCCAATACTTTTCGTATTTTTTATTTCCTATAAAAGAAATTTCAGTTTCAGTCGCATTTTCTAATTGTTCAGGTGCAGTAATTTTATTTGTTGTAGTTCCCGTAATTTTACCACCCAAAATGTTACTTATATATTCAACTGAAAAGGATTTCATGTATATTAATTTATAATTATCTTCAAATTAAGCGAAATCCTTTTAATAAACCTATTTAGTAGGATTTTTTAGTGTAAGTTAAAATGATAAATTTTCACCTTTATAATTACAAAAATTTACTATCGAATGTCAGACTGCCAACTGAAAACTACTCCTCTTTTTGTCCCATCATCATTAAATAGGCTTTTAAGAATTCGTCTATTTCGCCATTCATAACACCATCAACATCGCTGGTTTCTTTTCCGGTGCGAACGTCTTTTACAAGTTTGTAGGGTTGCATCACATAATTTCTAATTTGTGAACCCCATTCAATCTTCATTTTTCCGGCTTCAATATCGCTGCGTTGTTCTTGTTGTTTCTTTAATTCAATTTCATATAATTGCGATTTCAGCATTTGTAAAGCACGAGAACGATTATCGTGTTGCGAACGAGTTTCTGAACATTGAATCTGTATGCCAGTAGGTTTGTGAACCAATTGTACTTTAGTTTCTACTTTGTTTACATTTTGACCACCAGCACCACTAGAACGCGCAGTGGTAATTTCAATATCAGCAGGATTAATTTCAATTTCAATGGTGTCATCAACTAGTGGATAAACATATACTGATGCAAAAGAAGTATGGCGCTTGGCATTACTATCAAATGGTGAAATACGCACTAAGCGATGTACTCCGTTTTCTCCTTTTAAATAGCCAAAAGCAAAATCGCCTTCAATTTCTAGAGTTACGGTTTTTATTCCAGCAACATCGCCTTCTTGAAAGTTCAATTCTTTTATTTTATACCCTTGACGTTCTGCCCACATTAAATACATGCGCATCAGCATACTTGCCCAATCGCAACTTTCCGTTCCTCCTGCGCCAGCAGTAATTTGAAGTACAGCACTTAGATTATCCCCTTCATCAGAAAGCATGTTTTTAAACTCGATGTTTTCGATGAAAGTATTTGTAGTTTCATATAAAGAATCTAATTCTTCCTCAGAAGCGTCGCCTTCTTTTACAAATTCGTAGGTAATTTGAAGTTCTTCCAACAGATTGTTGGCTTTCTCAAAATCTTCTACCCATTGTTTTTTAGAACGCAAGTTTTTTACAATGATTTCGGCTTCTTTGGCATTGTTCCAAAAATCAGGTGCATAGGTTTTTTCTTCCTCGTTGGCTATTTCTATAAGCTTGGCATCAATGTCAAAGATACCTCCTCAACGCACCAAGACGTTCTACAATACCTTTTATTTGTTCGGTATTTGTCATAAATAATGTAGTTTTGTGTTTGCAAAAGTAAGTACAATTCGTGAATTGTCAATATATAAAATAAACTATGGAAATTAATTTAATTAGCGATACGGTAACAAAACCTTCACCAGAAATGTTAAAAGCAATGTTCAATGCCAAAGTAGGCGATGACGTTTTTAAACAAGATCCAACGGTTAATGAGTTTGAACGTATTGTTGCTGAATTGTTTGGCATGGAGGCTGCTTTGTTTTTTCCAACAGGAACGATGGCCAATCAAACGGCGGTTAAATTAAATACCAATCCTGGTGACCAAATTATTTGTGATAAATGGACACACATTCATTTGTATGAAGCTGGTGGCGCATCGTCTAATAGTGGTGTAAATTTTAATCTATTAGATGGAAATAGAGGAATGATTACTGCCGAGCAAGTAAAAGAAGGGATAAATGACCCAGAGTTTTACCATGCACCTTTAACTAAAATGGTGGGAATAGAAAATACAACAAATAAAGGCGGCGGTGCTTGCTATGAAATGGAGGAACTTATCAAAATAAAGCAAGTATGTATTGATCATAATTTAAAATTTCATCTTGATGGTGCACGATTGTGGAACGCTTTGATTGCTAAAAAACAACATCCAAAACAATTTGGTGCATTGTTTGATACCATTTCGGTTTGTTTCTCTAAAGGATTGGGTTGTCCAATTGGTTCGGTATTATTATCGGATGCTGAAACGATGAAAAAAGCGTTACGTATCCGAAAAATATTTGGTGGAAACATGCGCCAATCGGGCTATTTGGCTGCTGCAGGTATATATGCGTTACAAAATAACATCAATAGGTTAGAAGAAGATCATAATCGAGCCAAAGAATTAGGCAAACAATTGCAACAATGTTCTTGGGTAAAAGTAGTGGAACCAATAGAAACGAACATCATAGTATTTTCGCCAATTGATACCGTTTCTGACCAGCAGATTATGGATAAATTAAAACAAAAAGGCATTTCAATCAGTTTGATGTCAAAAGGAAAATTGCGAATTGTAACGCATTTAGACTACCGACAAATAATGCATGAATATGTTTTAGAAGCCTTGAGCAAGTTGGCGTTTTAATTCAGAAATTGTTTTAAAATTGTAATTAAACCAATGATTAAAATTAATACCAATGATAGGTTTTTGAATTTGTCTTGAGGAATATAATGTAGAATTCTTTTTCCTAAGTAAGTACCTACTAATCCAATAACAAACAAGAAAGGAATATATATGATAATATCTTTGGTAATATATCCATTTTCATAGTAAACCACGGTTCTTGTAGTATCTATCATCATATCGATTGCTGCTGATGTAGCAATAAATACACTTTTTTCAAGATTGTAAGCAGCCATGGTTAATCCGCGGATGGCACCGCCAGTTCCGAGTAAGCCAGCTGAAAACCCTGATAAAATTCCACCTGTTATTGAGTTTTCTTTATTGGGTTCAATGACTAATTTTTGTTTGACTAAAAACAATAAACTTAGTACAACTAAAAAAATCCCTAACAATAGTTCTAATAATACTGTATCTAAGTAGCGTGAAACTATCCCGCCAATTATAACAAAAATAACAGAAGGCAATCCTATGTATAATAATAGATTTTTATCAAGACCTTTTTTAAAAAGAATTATTTTACTCAAATTGCTTGATAAGTGAAACACAGCAGTTAATCCGAGTACGGTATGAAAATCAAAATAAAAATTTCCTAATGGTACAAAAAACACCGAAGAACCAAAACCACCAATAGTTCCAATAATTTCTGCCAATAAAGCGAAAACTAGAAAAAGGTAGTTGATGTTATTCATTATTTAAATAAATCCATTCCAGGAATATTTGGCATTCCTTGTTTTGCAACCGCCGCAAGCTCAGTTTCATTAACATTGGTAGCTTTTTCTATGGCTTTGTTTAGTACTAAAATTAGGTAATCTTCTAGTTGCTCTTTGTCTTCAAGCAAGTTGTTGTCTATAGAAATTGATTTAATCTTTCGGTTGGCTGTTAAGGTTACTTTTAGTAAACCGTCGTTGCTTTGTTCGTCTATTAAAACGGTGTCTAGACGTTTCTTAGTTTCTTCAATTTTTTGTTGGGTTTCTTTTAATTTTCCCATCATGTTCATCATGTCTCCAAACATAGTTGTATCAATTTAAATTAGTTGGTAAAAATACAAATTCAACTGTTAATTTTTATTGGATAACTTAATAAAAAATTAACTATTTCAATAGAGTATTATTCTAATTTTACATGCTTAAATAAATCAAAATGCCAAAAAAGATAGTTCCGCCAATCGCTAAAATTATTCCTAAAACGCTAGAAAAACATGGTGATGTTCGCATAGATAATTACTATTGGCTGAATGATAGAGAGAATCCAGAAGTGATTGATTATCTGAATAAAGAAAACGACTATTACCAAAAATCAACAGCTCATACCAAACAGTTTCAAGCTATTTTGTTTGAAGAAATGAAGGCAAGGATTAAGGAAGATGATCAATCGGTTCCTTATTTTTATAATGGATATTGGTATATCACTCGTTTTGAAATAGGAAAAGGTTATCCAATTTATGCTCGAAAAAAAGAATCATTAGAAGCTAAAGAAGAAATTCTTTATGATTGTAATGAAATGGCCAAAGACCATGCTTATTTTAAGTTAACAGGTTTAAGTGTTAGTGATGATAATAAATGGGTAACATTTGGAGTTGATACGGTTTCTAGACGTCAATTTACGATTCAAATTAAGAATTTAGAAACCAATGAAATATTACCCTATAAAGTAGAAAACACTACTGGTGATGCTACTTGGGCAAGTGATAATAAAACATTTTTCTATTCCAGAAAAGATGAGCAAACACTTCGCCCAGATAGAATTTACAAGCACATTTTAGGTACGAATCCTGATGATGATGAAGTAGTGTATTTTGAAAAAGATGAAACTTTTGATGTTTCGGTTTATAAATCAAAATCGCGAAAGTATATTATTATCAATTCCGATAGTACTATGACTAGTGAATATTGGTATTTACTTGCTTCAAAACCAAATGGTAAATTCAAAGTCTTTCAAAAAAGAACTCGTGGTTTAGAATATTCGATTTCGCATTTTGAAAACCATTTTTATATTGTAACTAATAAAGATAAAGCAACCAATTTTAAATTGATGAAAACTCCTGAAGACGCAACATCAAAAAAAAATTGGGTTGATTTAATTCCACATAGAGAACAAGTTTTAGTAGAAGCAATCGATATTTTTAAAGATTATTTAGTGGTTTCTGAACGGTTTAATGGTCTGAATCAATTGAAAATTATGCCATGGAAAGGGAAAGAATATTATTTGCCATTTGATAGTGAAACTTATATGGCATATACCACATCCAATATCGACTTTGATACCGAAATTCTCCGTTATAGTTATCAATCATTAGCAACTCCAAGCTCAGTTATTGATTTCAATATGCGAACCAAAGAAAAAACAGTATTGAAAGAACAAGAAGTTCTTGGTGGAACATATGACAAATCAAATTATACAGAAAAAAGAATTTGGGCAACAGCAAAAGATGGAATAAAAGTTCCTATTTCAATGATTTATAAAAATGGAGTAGAGCAGAACGGTAAAAATCCGACTCTTTTGTATGCTTATGGTTCCTATGGTGTTACGATGGATTGTCATTTTTCATCCGTTCGATTGTCATTGTTAGACAGAGGATTTATTTTTGCCATTGCTCATGTTCGTGGCGGAGAAGATTTAGGAAGAAATTGGTATGACAATGGAAAATTATTGAAAAAGAAAAACACATTTACTGATTTTATTGCTTGTTCGGAGTTTTTAATAAATGAAAAATACACTTCAAACGAACATCTTTATGCCGAAGGTGGTTCGGCTGGAGGATTATTGATGGGTGCAATTATTAATATGGCACCAAATTTGTATAAAGGAGTAATTGCGCAAGTTCCATTTGTAGATGTAGTGACAACAATGCTTGATGATAGTATTCCGCTTACAACAAGTGAATATGATGAATGGGGAAATCCTAATCAGAAAAAATATTATGATTACATGAAAAGATATTCGCCATATGATAATGTAGTAGCTCAGGACTATCCAAATATTTATATATCAACTGGTTTGCACGATTCTCAAGTGCAATATTGGGAACCTGCAAAATGGATTGCTAAGCTAAGAGTTTTGAAAACTAATAATAATCAATTATATTTGGATGTTAATATGGATGCTGGTCACGGTGGTGCATCTGGACGGTTTGAAGCATTAAAAGAAATTGCAAAAGAATATTGTTTTTTATTAGATTTACAAGGAATACAAGGCTAGTTAAAATTTTTTTTATTAAATTTGCAACGTTTTGGGGTTTTCAAACATGTCCCAAAATTTAAAGCTTGACTAATTTATTTTATGAAAGAAGATATAAAAGCTTACGATAATGTACTAGGATTAATAGGTAATACACCATTAATTAAGCTTAACAAAGTAACTGAAAATATAGAAGGAAATTTCTATGCTAAAGTTGAAGCATTTAATCCAGGACACTCTACTAAAGACAGAATTGCATTATACATTATTGAAGAAGCTGAAAGACAAGGAGTTTTAACTCCTGGAGATACCATTATTGAAACTACTTCGGGTAATACTGGGTTTAGCTTGGCAATGGTAAGCATCATCAAAGGTTATAATTGTATTTTGGCAGTAAGTTCTAAATCTTCTATGGATAAAATAGATATGCTTAGAAGTCTTGGTGCTAAAGTTTACGTCTGTCCAGCACATGTTTCTGCAGATGACGAGCGTTCGTATTACAATGTTGCCAAGCGTTTGCACGAGGAAACCAAAGGTTCTGTTTATATTAATCAATATTTTAATCAATTAAATATTGATGCTCATTATAAAACTACAGGTCCAGAAATATGGGAACAAACTAATGGAAAAATAACACATCTTGTAGCTTGTAGCGGAACAGGAGGAACTATTTCTGGTGCGGCAAAATTCTTGAAAGAAAAAAATCCGAATATTAGAATTTTAGGCGTTGATGCTTTTGGTTCGGTGCTGAAAAAATATCATGAAACAAAAGAGTTTGACTCAAATGAAATCTATCCATACCGAATAGAAGGTTTGGGTAAAAACTTAATTCCAACAGCAACCGATTTTGATGTAATTGATCATTTCATGAAAGTTACAGATGAAGAAAGTGCACATACAACTAGAGAAATAGCTAAAAAAGAAGGTTTGTTTGTAGGTTATACTTCAGGTGCAGTAATGCAAGCCATTAAACAATATGCAGAAGAAGGTGAATTTGATGAAAACAGCAACGTAATAGCTATTTTTCCTGATCATGGCTCTAGATATATGAGTAAAGTATATAGCGATGATTGGATGAACGAACAAGGTTTCTTTGATACTAAAAATCAAGAAGAAGCTCAAAAAATAGAAATCATTAAATAATTTTTTGAAGAATTACTTAAGTTTTAGTTTTTTTTAAAATTATTAATTATTCTATTATATAATCAATTATTTTTTATAGTATAGTTCTTATCTTTATAAGTAGTCATTTTTTAATAGAAATGAAGTATGGTTAATCTATACTTAGCTTATTATCAAAGTGTTTTAGTTTTTTAACTATTTTTTTTATAACTATTTCTTGCTTTAATTTATTATATTTTGAAAAAAATAGTCATGTTGATTAAACCTTTTTATTAATTCAATATCTAATTTCAAAACCATAAAAAATAAATGATTATGAATGTTAAAAAATTAATTTTTGGATTGACATTATCTATGTTTATCTTTAGTTGTAACAAAGACGATTCTACTTCAAGTAATTCTTTAGATGCATCTCAAGCAAGAACCAGTGTTGAAATTGACAAACTAACTGATGATGTTTCTTATGTTATTGAAAATCAAATTGATATTCAATTAAGTGATTCTGGGAAAATGACTGAAATTCCCGAAAGCCTACTTCCACCTTGTGCAACTGTAACAACTGTAATTACTGGTAATACATGGACAAGAACCATAGATTTTGGAACAGAAGGTTGTACTATGCCAAATGGAAATGTATATAAAGGTGTGATTACTATTTCCAAAATACTTACTAGCAATCCTTTGTCTAGAACATTTACTATAACTTTTGAAAACTTTTATAGTAATGCACGATTAATAGAGGGTACAAAAACTATTGTTAGAACATTAACAACAGTTGCACCAATTCATCCAACAAGCACAATGACAATGAATATTACCGTTACTTTTCCAAATGGAGAATCCTATGAAAGAACTGGAAATAGAGTTTCTGAAATGATTGAAGGATTTGGAACTGCAATTTGGAGTGATAATATTTTCAGTGTAACTGGAAATTGGTCAACAACAAGATTAAATTGGAGCCAAACTACAACTATTACAACACCATTAGTTTTTAAAATGAATTGTCAGTATGGATTAGTTCAAGGAGAAATTCAAATTGTTAGAAATAACAATTCGGCAGTTATTAATTACGGAGATGGCACTTGTGATAATCAAGCTACAATTTCTATAAACGGAAGTGCTCCTGCTACTTTCACTTTCGGAAATTAATATAATTTACACACTTACTAGAAAACGTTTCAAAAATTTGAAACGTTTTTTTTTTATGATTTATTTGCCAATTGACCACAAGCAGCATCAATATCTTTTCCTCTACTGCGTCGCACTTTTGCCACTATATTGTTTTTCTCCAATTCTTTTATATATAAATTGATTGCATCATCAGAAGCTTGTTGAAATTCGCCATCATCAATTGGATTATATTCGATTAAATTTACTTTGCAAGGAACATATTTACAAAATTTCACCAAAGCATCAACCGCTTCTTTACTATCATTTATTCCTTTCCAAACCACATATTCGTAGGTAATTTTGCTTTTAGTTTTTTGGTACCAATATTCCAAACTTTCTCGTAAATCTTTTAATGGAAAATTTTGTGAAAAAGGCATTATCTTGGCTCTAACGTCATCAATTCCAGAATGTAGAGAAACTGCTAATTTGACTTTTACATCATCATCTGCCATTTTTCTTATCATTTTTGGGATTCCCGAAGTGGAAACTGTAATTCGTTTTGCCGACATTCCCAAACCTTCGTTAGATGTGATTTTGTCAATCGCTTTCATCACATTAGGATAATTCATCAAAGGCTCGCCCATTCCCATAAAAACAATGTTGGAAAGCGGACGATTGAAATACAAACGACTTTCTCTATCTATGGCAACTACTTGATCGTAGATTTCATCAGGATTTAAATTTCGCATTCGTTTTAACCGAGCAGTAGCACAAAAATTACAATCCAAACTACAACCTACTTGACTGGAAACGCAAGCTGTAGTTCTTGTTTTCGTTGGAATTAAAACACTTTCAACAATCAAATCATCGTGCAAGCGAACGGCATTTTTTACGGTTCCATCATCACTACGTTGAATAGTATCAACTTTGATATGATTTATAACGAAATTATTTTCTAACATGGTTCGTGTTTCTTTGGAAACATTGGTCATGTCTTCAAAACTATGTGACGCTTTGCTCCAAAGCCATTCATAAACCTGATTGCCACGAAATGCTTTATCACCATTGGCAACAAAAAAATCTCGCAACTGTTCTTTCGATAAACTTCGTATGTCTTTTTTCTCAATTTCCATGGTGCAAATTTAGATTATTTTGATTACTTCTTAATTTGTATTTTTGTAAAAAATAAAATCATGCACTTTCTTTCCGACGAATTAGACCATTATGTTACTGTTCATTCGCAAGACGAACCAGAGTTGTTAGCACAATTAAACAAAGAAACCTTTCAAAAAATATTACAGCCTCGAATGTTGAGCGGTCATTTTCAAGGTAGAGTTTTGAGCCTACTTTCAAAAATTATTAATCCAAAAACTGTTTTAGAAATAGGCACTTATACGGGTTATGCAACGCTTTGTATGGCGGAAGGTTTGGCCGAAAATGGAACTATTGACACTATTGATATTGAAGAAGAATTGGTCGATTTTCAACGAAAATATTTTGACAAAAGTTCTTGGGGAAATCAGATTACTCAGCATCTTGGTGACGCTTTGAAAATCATTCCCAATCTAAATAAAAAATACGATTTGGTTTTTATAGATGCCGATAAAGAAAATTATATCAATTATTTTCATTTGATAGTTCCAATGATGAATAAAGGCGGTATTATTCTTTCGGATAATGTGCTTTGGAGCGGAAAAGTAATAGAAGAAGTGAAAGCAAATGACGTTACCACAAAAATTCTTTTAGAATACAACAAGCTTTTAAAAGAAGATTCAAGAGTAGAAACTGTTTTACTACCAATTCGCGATGGTTTGACGGTTTCGAGAAAGTTGTAAAATTTCGTGCTACGATTTATTTAAGACATATTTTTGATATAATTTAAAAAAAAGAAAACCAAAAGTAGCACCAAAAAAATAACCTGTTAAAATATCAGAAGGAAAGTGCAACCCTAAGTAAATTCTACTGTAAGCAAATATGAATGGAAAAAGAAATAGTAAATAACTGTGTTTATAAAATTGTTTTAAAATCATAAATCCAAAAACTGTAGTTGCCATAGAATTGACAGCATGACCAGAAAAAAAACTGAACGAATTACTGGTTTTTACAATTCTAATCATTCCTTTTAATTCTTCAACATTACACGGGCGAAGTCGCTGAAAAGAGTTTTTAAAAAGATTGGCGGTTTGGTCGCAAATTAAAATTAAAATTGCAGTGAAAAGAATATAATACCCAAATTTTTTCCAGCCTAATTTCTTTTGTAGTAAATAAAATATGAAAAGAAAAAAAGGTGTCCAATAAATTTGTTTGGTAATCAAAAGCCATAAATTATCAAAGGTTTCCGAACCTAATCCATTTAGATAAATAAAAATTTTATGGTCTAAATCTATTAGTTTCTCCAACATTATTTTTGACGTTTAATCGGTCCTGTCATTTCTTCAATGTCTTCAATTTCTTTTTGGAATTTTGTGATGCTGTTTGGGTCAATTCCTGCTTTTACTTCATCAATTTCTTTTGTGAAAGACGTTGTCAATTCTTTCATAGACTTATCAAGACCATTTTCTTCGGCACTTTTTTGAATTTCACTTTTAATTTCGTTGGTTGCATTTTTTAATTGTGCCATAGCTTTTCCTAAAGTTCTAGCAATAGTTGGAATTTTATCCGAACCAAAAAGCATCAAAGCAATAAAAAGTATAAAAAACAATTCGCCACCACCAATTCCGAACATATATTAAAAATTAATTTTGAAGTGCAAATGTACAAAGATTTTTTAGCATATAAGACTTTAACCAAAAGCTTAACCTATTTTTTTGATTTGTCAATTTTTGGTATAATTCTTATATATAAAAAAAGTTTATTTCTTAACTTTAAATTCTTGATATTCTTTATTTTTATCGATTAAGAAATTCATGATTTCAAAATTAGTTTTGGTGTTAAATTGTTCAAAATCATGTTCGCCTTTTTCACAATAATATAAAAATAACCGTATTTCTTCATCTTTCAGTTTTAAGGTTGTTTTATAAAAATCATAATCAATTTTTTTCATCACCAAATCGGTAAACAATATTTCTTGAGCTTGTTTTTCTTTCTTTTTCTTCTTAAATATTCGTCCAATGTCCTTGAAAATTCTAGCAAAATCAACTCCATTTTGAATTTCTCCAGTGTAGATATAAGGATTTTTCAATGATGATTTAGCATCGTTAGTATATTGGGTATCAATGATATTTCTATTGGTGTCAATGTTTGGTTTTATTTTAGTTCTAACCACAACTTCTTGAAGTTTGTTCATAAAAGCTTCTAAAGGAACAGTCAACATCCCTTTATCAATTTCGCGTTGTGTTATCAGTATTTTTTCAGGTAAAAAAGATAAACTTGAAAAAAACAAAGTATCGTTTTCTCTAACTTCAATTTCAAACGACCCATCATTATAAACAGTCGTTCCTTTCTGATTATTAATGTTAAAAATCACAACATTATCCACTTTTAAAGAATCATTTACTACTTGACCTTTAAGGTTTTTGCGCATTATCGATTGTGAAAAACACATTTGCGTTAGACAAAAAACAATTAAATAATATTTTTTTTTCATGACATGTTATTTATTCTTTTGGAACTGTTATTTTTATATATTTTGTAGCTATTTCTCCTAAATAAAACTGTAGTAAGCTTTTGTTATTTTCGGATGCAAGCTTCACTAATTTTTCATCATCAACAGCATAATAAAGAAATCCATCAATATTTTCTGCTGGAATTTTTAGTGTATTGGTAAAGTAATCTTCCTCAAAATAATTTTCAAGTTTCTTTTTTAACATCTCTTTCCTTTCAATTTCGAGTTCTTTTTTAAGCATCGCAGTTCTTCCTGAAATACTGTTCAACAAGCCATCCACGCTCATTCCTCCAAAAGGTATTAACAACGGGCTGTACCATTTAAATACTCCTGCGGCACTAAGTTTGCGTTCTGCTGGAGTATATTTTTTTGGAGCTTTTGGAAGAATACCTAAAGAAACTGCATTTATTTCTGGATATTCATTGACTTTAACTTCGTTTAATTCAAATACTTTTGGTTGTAATGTTACTGCAAAAAGTGTTTTTGAAATATCATTTTTAGTCAATACAATATTTTTTGAAACTACCTGTAACCCCGAAAAATTTAATGTATCGCCTACTTTTGCAAAAAGAGAAAAATCACCTTTAAAATCAGTTGTTGTTGTCGATTCTGATCGTGAATTGAGGACTAAAATTTCATTTAATTCTTTAATTTCAGAAACTATTTTTCCTTTCAAAAAAACCAATTCATCATTTTGAGCCAATGCAAAACAACTATACAATAAAGTTAAGCAAAGTAATTTAAACTTCATAATTGTTTGATTAATACTTTTTCAAAGATGTTTAAAAATCATCAATTGTGCTTGTAATTTTTTGTTAAATAAAAAAGGAAAATGTTACTTTTGGAGAAATACATCTTTTATATGAAGAAATTAATAATTGCAAGTACTTCTACACTTCATGGCGGAAATTATTTAGAATATATTTTGCCCGAACTAAAAAAACATTTTTCAAATGTTTCAACACTACTTTTTATTCCCTATGCGCAACCAAGTGGAATTTCTTATGATGATTATACCAATATTGCTAAAAGAGCATTTGCAACAATTGATGTTAAAGTAAATGGAATTCATGAATTTGAAAACCCTACTGAAGCTATTGAAAATGCGGAAGGGATTTTTACTGGTGGTGGAAACACTTTTCTTTTGGTTACAAAACTTTTTGAAAACAAGGTTATTGATACATTAAAAAAAGTTGTTGAAAACGGTACGCCCTACCTTGGTTCAAGTGCAGGTAGTAATATTACAGGGTTAACCATGCAAACCACTAATGATATGCCTATTATTTATCCGCCTAGCTTTGAAACTTTAGGGTTTTTACCTTTCAATCTTAATCCTCATTATCTGGATCCAGATTTGCAAAGCAAACACATGGGAGAAACAAGAGAAACAAGAATTAAAGAATATCATACGCTAAATTCAAGTCCGGTTCTAGGTTTGCGAGAAGGGAGTTGGCTCGAAGTAACTGGTAAAAAGATACTCTTAAAAGGAAACTTAACTGCTCGATGGTTTAGACAAAACGAAAAACCAATTGAGCTTAATCCAGAAACGGATTTATCTTTGCTAGAACATTAATTGTATTAAGTTTAGTTTTTAATCATCACTAATTAAAAACGCCTAGAAATCTTTTCTAGGCGTTTTTTAGCATTTTTTGATTATTTATTATTCTTTCATAGTATGATAAACATTCATCACATCATCATCTTCTTCAATTTTTTCTAACAGTTTTTCGACATCTGCAATTTCTTGTTCGGATTTTAATTCTTTGGTAATTTGTGGAATACGTTCAAATCCAGAAGATAATATTTCAATTCCACGGTTTTCTAATTCTTTTTGAATAGCACCAAAACTTTCAAATGGTGCATAAATTAATATGTCATCTTCATCAACAAAAATTTCTTCTGCACCAAAATCAATGAATTCTAATTCCATTTCTTCAATATCAATTTCCCCTTTTGGAATTCTGAAATTACACGTATGGTCAAACATAAATTCAACTGAACCTTGCGTTCCCATCGTTCCATTACATTTATTAAAATAACTTCTAATATTTGCAACGGTTCTGTTATTGTTATCCGTTGCGGTTTCAATTAAAATAGCGATACCGTGTGGAGCATAACCTTCAAATAATACTTCTTTATAGTTGGCAGTATCTTTATCAGTCGCTTTTTTGATGGCACGTTCTACGTTTTCTTTAGGCATGTTTGCCGATTTCGCATTTTGAATAACAGCTCTTAAACGCGAATTGGCTTCAGGATTTGGACCTCCTTCTTTCACAGCCATTACTATGTCTTTACCTATACGTGTAAAAGTCTTGGCCATTGCTGCCCAACGCTTCATTTTTCTTCCTTTTCTAAATTCGAATGCTCTTCCCATTTCTTGTTTTTAATTTTTGCAAAATTATAATTATTATATGTATTTCAAATTGTTTTTTTCAACCAATGTAATTTTTTAAATTTTGAATTGGAAACTTATTTATTAATATACGACATTACTTAAAGATTAAATTTAAAATTATTAGCTAAAATATTTGACGTATAATTATTTTGGATTAAAAAATAATATATTTTTACAAAAAACTTAACAAAATTTATATGAAAAAAATTTACTTTTTTATTTTGATTATTAGTTCAATAAACTCTCAATCTCAGGTTTTACTTTCTCAAAGTTTTGATACAGCTATTGGATGGACTTATAATTCTGTTGTAAATGGTCAAACTGGCGCAACTGAGGCAGGTTGGATTAGACAAACTATAGGAACTAACCCTAATTGTTCGCCATATGTAGGCAATGGTATGGCTTGTTTTATGTCGCACAATGTTTTAGGAAATACTATTGCAGGTCTTTATTCTCCTTCAATAACATTTTCTGGTCTTAATTACAGAGTTAGATTTAAAATGTTTAGAATAACAACAAATACAATCCTTAGCAATGAAATAAACGTTTATATAAATTCGACTAATAGTTTAACTGGTGCTACATTACTAGGTACTTTTAAGCCTTTTATTAATGAATCTCCAAGTGTTAATGAAAGTGGTTGGTATGATTGTTATGCAAATTTGCCAGCAGGAACAACAGGAAGTAAATATATAATTTTTAGAGGAAAAGCCAACGTTGGATTTGGAGATAATGTCTATATTGATGAAGTTTCTATAGAACAAACGCCTTTAGTTGATGCTAGTTTAGATACTTTTAATATGTCATCAAATATACTCTCAGGTTCGAAAACAATTTCAGGAAAATTTAGTAATAGAGGTACAACAACAATTAATTCAATTAATATTAATTGGCAAGAAAATAATGGAACAATAAATACACAAACTCTAACTGGGTTAAATATTACAACAGGTCAAACCTATAATTATTCTCATTCAGTTAATTGGAATGCTGTTCCTCAACAGACTACTATGAGAGTTTGGTTGACAAATATTAACGGAGGTGTTCAAGATGGCTATTTACCAAACAATGAAATAATAAAACCAATTAATGTTTTTTATGAGTATTTCCCACATAATATAGTTTATGAGGAAATTACAGGAACATGGTGTGGATACTGTCCTAAAGGAATTGTTGCACTTAAAGATATGCATCACTACAATACAGATGGTTCTTTTATTGGCATAGCTGTTCACAAAGGACAAGGAAGTGATCCAATGAATTTTCCTGAATATGTTACTGGACTTACAGGTCTTTCGGATGCCGTGCCTACTGGAGTTTTTAATAGAAATAATCAATTGATTGTGTATCCTAATTATTCGGCAGTTAACCTATCCTATATTGATGAAAAGGCAAAAAAACCTGTAGCTAAAATTAATTTAAGTAATACAACATGGAATTCAGCTACTAGACAAATAACAGTTGATGCTCAGGTGCTATTTGCAATGAATTTATCAAATTTAAATTATAGAGTTGCAGTAGTAGTTTTGGAGGATAATGTATCTGGAACAAGTTCTTCCTATAATCAGTTTAATTATTATTCCGGTAATACAGATGTCACTGATTGGGAAGGAATTAATTGGAGAAATTTGCCAAGTCAAGTATCGTTCAACACTATGCGATATGATTATGTAGCTCGAGCATTGTTAGGAGGTTTTAATGGTGTTTCAGGAGTTATTCCCAATAATGTTGTGTTTAACACTTCTTATAATCATACGTTTACACACACTTTGCCAACTACTCAAAATGTGAATAAAATCAGTCTAGTTGCGCTCCTTTTAGATAATGCTACTGGCCAAATTGTCAATGCCTCTAAATTAGTTTCAGGAACATTAGCTTTGTCAGAATTTAATAATAATTCAAGCAAAATTTATCCAAATCCATCATCAGGAATCGTCACTATTGAAAGTATAAATGAAAACAATACTCTGGAAGTTTATGATGTAATGGGGAAAAAGGTGTTTTCTAGTAATCTAGAACCTACATCTACAATAGACATTTCTTTTTTACAAAAAGGAATTTACATTCTGAAAATTAGTAATGAATATAGTAGTGAATCGCATAAACTGATTCTTAAATAATTTTTAATTATGAGCATAAAAAACACCAAACTTAAACGTATTATTAAGTTTGGTGTTTTCAATTATAAAAGATAAAAATTATTTCTTGTAAAAAGGCAATTTTACGACTTTAGCTTTAATGTCTTTATTTCTAATTTTAATATAAATTTCACTATCGACACCAGCAAATTCTGTTTTTACGTAGCCCATTCCAATGGCAATTCCTAAAGATGGCGATTGTGTTCCAGAAGTTACGATACCAATATTGTTACCATCAGCATCAACTATTTCATAATCATGACGAGGAATTCCTCTGTCGATTAATTCAAAACCAACTAACTTTCTTGTTACACCAGCTTCTTTTTGCTTCTTTAGGTTTTCAGAATTCACAAATTCTTTAGTAAATTTAGTAATCCAACCCAATCCAGCTTCTAGTGGAGAAGTAGTATCATTAATGTCATTTCCATACAAACAGAAACCCATTTCTAAACGCAAAGTATCACGAGCTGCTAATCCTATTGGTTTAATTCCATAAGAAGCACCTGCTTCAAAAACTTTGTTCCAAACTTGTTCAACTTCTGAATTCTTGCAATATATTTCAAATCCGCCTGAACCAGTATATCCTGTTGCAGAAATGATTACATGTTCTATACCAGCAAAATCGGCTACTTCAAAATGATAGTATTTTATAGCTGATAAGTCAACAGAAGTTAAACTTTGCATAGCTTCAACTGCTTTTGGACCTTGGATTGCTAGTAAAGAATAATCTTCTGACAAATCACGCATTTCAACATCTAAATCGTTGTGCGAAGAAATCCAATTCCAATCTTTTTCAATGTTTGAGGCATTAACTACCAATAAATATTGATGCTCTTTTATTCTATATATAATTAAATCATCAACAATGCCACCATCATTATTTGGTAAACACGAATATTGGGCACGACCAATTTCAAGAACAGAAGCATCGTTAGACGTAACTTTTTGGATTAATGCCAAAGCATTTTCACCCGATAAAAGAAATTCGCCCATGTGTGATACGTCAAAAACGCCTACACCATTACGTACGGTTTCATGTTCAATATTCACACCTTCATATTGAACAGGCATGTTATAGCCTGCAAATGGAACTAATTTTGCACCTAATTGTTCGTGAACATGTGTTAAAGCAGTATTTTTCATTTTATTGTAATATAGTTTTTGTATTTGATAAGGCTTTTTTAATTAAATATTTACTTTCTGTTATAAGGTGGTAATAATTTTGTTGAAACCTCACCAAAACCAATTCTAACTGAATTGTTTTTACAAAATCCTTTCATAATAACTGTATCGTTATCTTGAATAAATTTGCGTTCTGTTCCATCGTTTAAAGTGATTGGGTTTTTTCCACCCCAAGTTAATTCTAACATTGATCCATAACTATCAGGAGTAGGACCAGAAATTGTACCTGAACCCATCATGTCGCCAGAATTTATTCTACATCCATTAGATGTATGATGTGCTAATTGTTGTGCCATTGACCAATACATATATTTAAAATTGGATTTTGATAGTAGTGTTGGCTCATTCGATTTTTCAGTATTAATATAAACTTCTAAATTAATGTCAAAAGCATTTTTTCCTTTTTGTTGTAAATAAGGTAGTGGTTTCGGCTCTTGATTTGGACCTTTAACTCGAAACGGTTCCAAAGCATCCATGGTTACTATCCAAGGAGAAATTGAAGAAGCAAAGTTTTTTGCTAAAAATGGTCCAAGAGGCACATATTCCCATTTTTGAATGTCTCTAGCGCTCCAATCGTTTAATAAAACCATTCCAAAAATATAATCTTCTGCTTCGTTTACAGGAATGTTTTCGCCCATTACATTGGCATCAGTAGTAATAAAAGCAGTTTCTAATTCAAAATCAACCAATCTCGAAGAACCAAAAACGGGTTCGGTTTCACCAGCAGGAAGTGTTTGTCCCATTGGTCTGTGTACAGGAATTCCCGAAGGTATAATAGTAGAACTTCTTCCATGATAACCTACAGGAATATGTAACCAGTTTGGTAATAAAGCATTTTCTGGATCACGGAACATTTTTCCAACATTCGTTGCATGTTCTTTACTCGAATAGAAATCAGTATAATCACCAATTAAAACTGGTAATTGCATTTCTACTTCATCCATATTGAAAATGACAATATCTCTGTGTTTAGGATTATCTCTAAGTTTTGGATTGTTTATGTCAAAAATATCGCCAATACGATTTCTAACCATACGCCATGTTTTTTTCCCGTCAGAAATAAAGTCGTTGAGCGTATCTTGCATAAACATATCATCGGTCAACTCAATGCCATCAAAATAATGTAATTGTTGAAGCGCACCTAAATCGACTGCATAATTACCTATGCGTGTTCCAATGGTAATCACATCATCTTTGGTTAAAAAAACACCAAAAGGAATATTTTGAATTGGAAAATCACTGTTGTCTGGAACGTCTAACCATGATTTACGGCTTGGGTCATTGGTATTTATGGGCATTTTTTATTTTTTTAGTTGTTGAAAAATTTAGTAATCAAATATATCATTTCCTATTAAAGAAACAAACGATTTTTTGTAATTTTGAACTCAATTAATCGAAATACTGAGAAATGCAACGCGACGAACAAATTTTTGACCTTATTCTTGATGAACAAGAAAGACAAATTCACGGATTAGAACTAATTGCTTCAGAGAACTTTGTTAGCGACCAAGTAATGGAAGCAGCAGGTTCTGTGTTAACCAACAAATATGCCGAAGGCTATCCTGGCAAACGTTATTATGGTGGTTGTGAAGTAGTTGATGTTATAGAACAAATTGCTATTGATAGAGCCAAAACGCTTTTTGGTGCTGAATATGTTAACGTGCAACCACATTCGGGTTCACAGGCAAATACTGCTGTATATGCAGCATGTTTAAAACCTGGTGATAAAATATTAGGTTTTGATTTATCGCACGGTGGTCATTTGACACACGGCTCTCCTGTAAATTTTTCTGGAAAATTATACAATCCTGTTTTTTATGGTGTTGACCAAGAGACGGGTGTTTTAAATTATGACAAAATTCAAGAAATAGCAACCAAAGAACAACCAAAAATGATTATTGCTGGTGCTTCTGCTTATTCTCGGGATATGGATTTTGCTCGTTTTAGAGTCATAGCCGATAGTGTTGGAGCATTGTTATTGGCGGATATTTCACATCCTGCGGGATTGATTGCAAAAGGTTTAATGAATGACCCAATTCCTCATTGTCATATAGTTACAACAACTACACACAAAACGCTTCGTGGTCCTAGAGGCGGAATGATTATGATGGGTAAAGATTTTCCAAATCCATGGGGATTGACCACACCAAAAGGTGAAATAAGAATGATGTCGCATGTGTTAGACATGTCTGTTTTTCCTGGAAATCAAGGTGGGCCATTAGAGCATATTATTGCGGCTAAAGCGGTTGCTTTTGGAGAGGCTTTGTCTGATGAATTTTTTACGTATCAAATGCAAGTACAGAAAAATGCAAAAGCAATGGCAGAAGCTTTTGTAAAAAGAGGTTATAATATTATTTCGGGAGGAACAGACAATCACATGATGTTGATTGATTTGCGAAACAAAAATATTTCTGGAAAAGAAGCGGAGAATGCTTTGGTCAAAGCTGAAATTACGGTGAATAAAAATATGGTACCATTTGATGATAAATCACCATTTGTAACTTCAGGTATTCGTGTGGGTACACCAGCCGTTACAACTCGTGGTTTGATGGAAGCTGATATGGAAACAATCGTTGATTTTATCGATAGAGTGATTATGAATCACACCAATGAAGAACTGCTTGAAAGTATAGCGGATGAAGTAAACGAAATGATGAGTGAAAGAGCCATCTTTGTTTATTAATTAATAGTTAGCTACAATATTCAAAACCTCCAAATACTTTTGTTTGGAGGTTTTTTTATATGCTTTATTTTTTTGTTAATAAATCACTAATTACTTTTTACTAAAAACAACGTGTTTTTTACATCTATATTCTACATTTGATAGTATCAAAATGTAGTAGCTATGCGCATAGAAACCGACCTTAAATTGGGATTTAAAGATGTAATGATTAGACCAAAACGTTCAACACTAAAGAGTAGAGCAGAGGTGTCTTTGGAACGAACGTTTAAATTCATGCACAGCACTTATGAATGGAAAGGCGTTCCCATTATGGCAGCCAATATGGATACTGTTGGTACTTTTGAAATGGCGTTGGCGTTGGCTCAAAAGGATATTTTTACTGCCATTCACAAACATTATTCTGTTGAGGAATGGAATGCTTTTTTAAAAAAAGCACCTGCAGCAATCTTTAACTACATTGCCTTAAGCACAGGAACAGGAAGAAACGATGCCAAGAAAGTATCGGATATAATCACCGCAAATCCTAAATTGAATTTTATTTGCATTGATGTTGCCAATGGCTATTCAGAAGGGTTTGTAAATTTTGTGAAACTGATGCGCAAAAATTATCCCGATAAAGTAATTATTGCTGGAAATGTAGTTACGGGCGAAATGGTGGAAGAGTTACTGCTTTCGGGTGCTGATATTGTTAAAGTAGGCATTGGTCCAGGTTCTGTTTGTACTACTCGTGTGAAAACAGGTGTTGGTTATCCGCAATTGTCTGCCATTATTGAATGTGCAGATGCAGCTCATGGTTTGGGCGGGCAAATTGTTAGCGATGGTGGTTGCTCAACGCCAGGTGATGTTGCAAAAGCTTTTGGTGCTGGTGCCGATTTTGTTATGCTTGGCGGAATGTTAGGCGGACATACCGAAAGCGGTGGCGATTTGGTGGAACGCAATGGGCAGAAATACAAACTCTTTTATGGTATGAGTTCTGAAACAGCAATGCAAAAATATGTTGGTGGCGTTGCAGAGTATCGTGCTAGCGAAGGAAAAACTGTAGAAGTTCCTTTTAAAGGCGATGTTGAAAACACCATTCAGGATATTCTTGGAGGCATTAGAAGTACATGTACTTATGTTGGAGCACCACGATTAAAAGAACTAACTAAACGCACTACTTTCATTAGAGTAACCGAACAGGAAAATAGAGTATTTACCAAATAACTATTTAATCACTAACTGATATTTCTCCAAAAGTCCTTTTAAACCATCAGTAGAAAAAACGGCTTTTTTTACTTTGTTTTTATCCAAGTCCAAGGCATAATCATAACTAGTAGAAAGGTCGGCTTTGGTTAGATTAGTTTCACTAAAAACGGCTCTTCTCAAATTGCAATTATCAAACAACGCCTCTGTTAAATCAGAAGACATAAAATCTACAGATAGCATGCTGCAATTGATGAATTGCATTTTTTTAAGTTTCAAAGCATAAAACTTGGCATAATCTAACAAACAATCTTTAAAGTGAAATTCATAAATCACTTGATCGGTCATGGCAAAGTTAACACTGGTAAAGTTACACCCATTAAACCAAACACCACGCAAGGAAACATAGTTAATGCGCGCATCTTGAAAATTACAATTAAAAAAAGTACAATCAATAAAAGCAACCGATTGAAAGCTACAGGTTCTAAAATCACAATCGGTAAAAATGCATTCTTCAAATTCTTTGTATTCTAATTGTCTGTCGTCGTAGGTTATACCATTAAATTTTTCTTCAACAAAGAAATTTGCGCTCATAATTGTAAATTTGTGCAAATATAACCAACCAAAAGTAACCCTATGGATTTCCAAACTTCTTTTTTTACCTATTGCCCCAATTGTCAATCAACAGATTTTAGTTTTAAAAATGTTACCAAGTTTCAGTGCAACGCTTGTGCCTTCGAATATTATCATAACATTGCGGCAGCCGTGGCAGTTGTTTTTACTTTTGAAGATAAAATATTGTTTACCGTTCGCAATGAAAACCCCGACATTGGTATGCTCGATTTGCCTGGTGGATTTATTGATCCAAAAGAAACTGCCGAAGAAGCCGCATGCCGAGAGATTAAAGAAGAATTAGATTTGGATATTTTGCCAACCAGTTTAAACTACATCACTACTTCGCCCAACGAATATTTGTATAAAGATGTGCCCTATAGAACGATGGATTTGTTCTACGAATGTCCTTTAACAAATGATAAACTCTCTATAAAAGCCAAAACAGAAATAAAAGATTTGGTTTGGATAAAACGCAATGAAATTGATTTGACTAAGATTGGTTTTGTGTCTATTCGTAAAGTGATTGGAGAGTTTTATTTGGGATAGATGAGTTTTTAACTGTTTTATTCTCTAATCATGCAAAACCAATTTGGATTCTTAATTACCTTAGTGGTAAAAAAAATGCACCAATAAAATGAGTCTTTGTATCAGTTACCCGACATCTCAAATCTAATTTTTATTATAAAGTAATTTAAAATCCTATTAAAATAATAAGCTAAACCATAAACTAAAGATAATAAATTTATAACACCCAAATCACTTTATATTAAAAAAAATCCTAGAATAATTACTTCATTAAAACATAGATGGCCACCAGAATATGGCTTTTTTGAACATGTTCAAAAGAGAGTATTTTAGGAGTTAAAGATTCGGGTAGTCCTATAACTTGTGCATGTTTTGCGCCAAAGTTTCAATAAACTTCGAGATAGGACCTTTAATCATCATCGCCATCATTGGATTGAATTCTCCATTAAAATGAAGTTGTACTGCACTAGAGCTTTCCGACAAAGTATCGATATTAGCTGTAAGCGTAAAAGGTAGTTTATCACTCGCCGCTGCAAGAACTACTTTGCTAGTAGGTGTGGTTTCTTTCATGCGCAATTTAATTTCGGGCATTCCTTTTAGTCCAAAATTAAATATATCATCGCCCAATACTTCAAACTTTGAAATATTTTCGGGCATCAACTTCTCAAAATTCTTTACATCCGACAATGCATCAAACAAATGCTGTGCCGATTTTTCTACAGTAACTTTTGGACTTTCTAAATTCATTTTTTTCTATTTTCTATCTTAACCATTCCACGTTGAAGGGCTAACCTGCCATTCTTGTAGTGTAATTTGTTCTTCTTCGGTAATGTATTTTTTTGCCACTGCCAAATCCAAAAGATGACTATAATCTGCCAAAGTGTTTAAATCAACATTGGCTTTCTTAAAGTTATCTTTGGCAACATCAAAACCATAGGTAAAGATTGCTACCATACCTTTAACATGTGCGCCAGCTTCTTTTAGTGCTTCTACAGCCATCAAACTGCTGTTTCCAGTACTAATTAAATCTTCGACTACCACTACGTTTTGACCGCTTTGCAAAAAGCCTTCAATTTGGTTTTGTCTTCCGTGTTTCTTTGGCTCCGGACGAACATATACAAATGGCAGTCCCATGTATTCAGCAACAAGCATGCCAATGCCGATTGCTCCAGTAGCTACACCGGCAATAACATCGGGTTTTCCAAATTCTTTTTCAATGTGCTTAGAAAATTCTTCACGAACAAAATTTCTAATAGGTGGAAATGAGAGTATTAAACGATTATCGCAATAAATTGGCGATTTCCAACCCGAAGCCCATGTAAAAGGATTTTTAGGATTCAATTTAATTGCATTTATTTGTAAAAGCAATTCGGCTGTTTTTTCGGCTGTGTCTTTATTAAAAATCATAGTACAAATGTATAAAGTTTTTGTCAACGATAAACCACTTTTTTTAACAAATGAAGTTCATAAAGAAACTGATTTTCAGTTGTTCTTGTTAGAAAGTGTTGATATTGAGCAACTCATCGTTAAGATGTATCAAAATAAAATTCAAAAAGCCTATTTATATTTTCCTGATGAAAAAGCCATTCTAAAGAAACTAAAAGAAAAAATACCCGTTTGCAAAGCAGGTGGAGGATTAGTTTATAACAAAAAAGGCGAAGTGCTCTTCATTAAACGCAATGGAAAATGGGATTTGCCGAAAGGTGGAAAAGATAAAGGCGAAATGATGGAAGAAACTGCTATGCGTGAAGTGGAAGAAGAAACGGGTGTAAACGGATTGGAAATAGTTAAGAAACTTCAAAAAACGTATCATGTTTTTCAACGCAATGGCAAGTATAAACTAAAAGTAACCCATTGGTTTGAGATGAAAACTGATTTTGATGGAAAAACTAATCCTCAAAAAGAAGAAGGTATTAAAAAAGCAGTTTGGTTAAATCCAAAAGAAATAATTGAAGCCATGACCAACTCCTATGAAAATATTAAACTGTTATTTGAAGAGGAGAATCAATTATAATAAAGTTACATTTTTCGTTTAATTTGCAATTCGTAATTTTTAATTCATAATTGGCTTTATCTTTGCCAAATGACAAATTACCACCATTCCAACAACCTACTTTTAAATTTAGGCATCGAAAGCTTAAATGAAATGCAACTTGCTGCACAAGAAACAATTCTTAGAGATAATAATGTTTTGTTACTTTCTCCAACGGGTTCAGGAAAAACGCTAGCATTCTTACTACCAATTTTTGAATTGTTAGAAGGAGAAGGTGCAGAAGTTCAATGTTTAATTTTAGTGCCATCAAGAGAACTAGGCTTGCAGATAGAACAAGTTTGGAAGAAAATGGGAACAAATTATAAAGTTAATGTATGTTACGGCGGACATTCCATCGATACCGAAATTAAGAATCTATCCAATCCACCAGCAGTTTTAATCGGAACACCAGGAAGAATTGCTGACCATATTGATAGAGGAACTTTTAAAGTAGATAATCTTCAAATGTTGATTTTGGATGAGTTTGATAAATCGTTGCAGTTGGGTTTTCATGAGCAAATGTCTTTTATCATCAGTAGATTACCAAAATTAAACAAACGTATATTAGTATCGGCAACATCTGGTATTGAAATTCCAAGATATACACAAGTAATACATCCTACGGTTTTAGATTTTATTCCGATTGAAGAAGAGAAAATAAACCTTTCGATGAAGATGTTGGTTTCTAAGGAAAAAGATAAGATAAACAGCTTGTTTAACTTGATTTGTTCGTTGAAATCGCAATCAGCTTTGATATTCTGCAATCACCGAGATGCCGCAGAACGCATTAGTGACCTTTTGAACGAAAAAGGAATCTACACCACTTATTATCACGGCGGAATGGATCAAGATGAAAGAGAACGTGCTCTAATTCAATTCAGAAACGGAAGTGTTTCTTATTTAGTGACCACCGATTTGGCAGCACGTGGTTTGGACATTCCTGAAATGAAGCATGTAATTCATTATCATTTGCCATCAAAAGAAGACGAATTCACCCATAGAAATGGTAGAACAGCCAGAATGTTAGCTTCTGGAACGGCGTATATCATTACACACGAAAGCGAAAAGAAACTGGACTATATAGATTATTCGATGCCAGTTTTAAATGTTGAGAATGCTATCACGTTGCCAAAACCACCCGAATTTAAAACAATTTATATCAGCGGTGGTAAGAAAAACAAACTAAACAAAATAGACATCGTAGGCTTCTTTTCCCAAAAAGGAAAACTCGAAAAAGGCGATTTAGGATTGATTGAAGTAAAAGACTTTGTATCTTTTGCAGCCGTAAAAGCCAAAAAAGTAAAAGACTTACTCAATGCTATTCGAGACGAAAAGATGAAAGGAAAGAAATTCAAAATTGAAGTGGCTCGAAAAGTAATAAAGAAAGAAGAAGAGTAGTCTTTTTTAAGTTTACTTATGCTTTTTAACTTGAACAGAATCGGGAACTAAAACCGTATAATCACCGTTATTTCTAATAACATCGCGAACAATGCTCGAACTGATATAGGATGTTTTAGAAGCCGTTAAAAGAAAAACAGTTTCTATTTTAGACAGCTTTCTGTTAGTATGAGCAATAGCTTTTTCAAATTCAAAATCAGCAGGATTACGCAAACCACGAAGAATAAATTCGGCATCTAGTTTTCTGCACAAATCAATGGTCAAACCTTCGTAGGTAATGACTTTAACTTTTGGTTCGTTTTTAAACGCTTCTTCAATAAAATACTTGCGTTCTTCAAGAGAGAACATGTATTTTTTATCAGCATTAATACCTATAGCAACAATCACTTCGTCAAAAAGCGAAATGCCTCTTTTAATAATATCATAATGTCCAAGAGTAATTGGGTCAAATGATCCAGGGAAAACAGCTTTTTTATTCATGGTTTCTGATAATTTTGATTATAGTTTCATTATTTAAAGATTCTTGTAAATTTAATACATTTATAGTGTCTTTAAATTTATTATAATTTTTTGATTCATCAATCGTAAAAATATCAGATTCTAAATCAATTTCAAAATCATTGTTGGTTATGTAAACTTCAGTTTTAGATACTTTATCAATTCTTAATGTGGTGAAATGACCATTTGATGCTTTTAAATAATAAACATCTCCAGCTTTTGGATTTTTAATATATACTTCATTGTTTAAGTCGGTCATTTTTGAATCATAAATGCCATATCCCATTAATGCAAAAAGTATAAATACACCAGATAACATCCAAACTGGATATCGTACTGGATTCTTTTCGGTTTCTCTTTGAATTTTCGTTCTAATACTTTCATATAAATCAGGATAGTCAAAAGTTTTATAACAAGAATTACATTCGGCTACAGTAATTTTTTTTATTGGAAAAAAAGGTATCCAAAATGCATACCCATATTTTCCAAAAACACTGTATTTCATAGTGGTTACTTTTTCGCAGCTAGGACAATCAACATTAATAATTTGACCGTTTTGTAAATTAGTTGCTTTGGTACCGAAATTAATAAACATTTTTACTTTTTTAAAGCCAACTCAATAGCATTACTAAACAATTCTTCCAAAGAAATTCCAGCTTCATTGGCTTGTTGAGGAATTAAACTTTCGTTAGTTAAACCTGGAATGGTATTCATTTCCAACATAAAAGGTTCGTCATTCACCAAAATAAACTCACTACGAGAAAAACCAGTCATTTTTAAAATTTCGTAAGCTTTTTTAGCAACATTTCTAACTTTTGCAGCTACTTCTTCCGAAATTCGAGCTGGAGTTATTTCTTGTGATTGTCCCAAATATTTGGCTTCATAATCAAAGAAATCATTTTCAGAAACAATTTCTGTGATAGGTAAAACGGTAACTTTTCCTTTGTAATTAATTACGCCAACGGAAACCTCGGTGCCATCTAAGAAGCTTTCAATAATAATTTCATCGTCTTCTTTATAAGCGTTTACAATGGCAATAAGCAATTCATCTTTGGTTTTTACTTTGGATATTCCAAAGCTAGAACCTGATTTATTAGGTTTTACAAAACAAGGCAAGCCTACTTTTTGTAAAATTTCGTCTTCGTTGATTTCATCACCTTGATTAAGATAATAGGATGTAGCCGACTTAATGCCATAAGGTTTCAATACCGAAAGTAAATCACGTTTGTTAAATGTTAATGCCGCTTGATAATAGCCACAAGACGTTTGCGGAAGATTTAATAATTCAAAATAAGCTTGCATCAAACCATCTTCGCCTGGTGTTCCGTGTATGGCGTTAAACACAGCATCGAAAGTAATTTTGGTTTGTTTAACAATTACCGAAAAATCATTTTTATCTATAGGAAATTCAAAACCTAAATCATCAACATAAACCCATTTTTCTTTGAAAACATGAATTCGATAGCCTTTAAATTTAGTTGGGTCAAGATTTTGATAAACCACATTTCCACTTTTTAGTGAAATTTCAAATTCGCTAGAATATCCGCCCATAATGATGGCAATGTTTTTCATATATTTTATTTTCTTTAGTAGATTTTTTACTTTGCTCAAATAACTTCAAAATTGATAATTAAATTTGCTTAAACAAAATTATCATTTTTTTTCAAACCAATAAGCTTTATGTTTTTTATATCTTTGCGTAAATTAAATTTTTTATGAGTTTTAAAAACTATATCACTAGTAAAGTCTTTTTTACACAAGTATTAATTGCTTTCGGAATTGTAGCTTTGGTTGCTTATGCATTTTTTCATTGGATTACTTATGCTACCAATCATGGAGAGGAAATTGCAGTACCAAATTTAGCAAAACTGAGTGCTGAACAAGCTGGCGAACGTTTGGAAGCCTTAAACTTAGATTATATTATTTTAGATACAATTGACTACAATCCTGATTTTCCAAAACTTACAGTAGTTGACCAAGAACCAAAACCTGGACGAAAAGTAAAAGCTGGACGAAAAGTATATTTAAAAATAAATGCCGAAAAATTTACAATGGTTGTTGTACCCGACTTAGTTGAGAAAACGTATCGACAAGCTTTACCAACACTGAATGCAGTTGGTTTACAAGAAGGATCAATTACTTATAAGCCTTATTTAGGAAAAGATATGGTACTAGAAATGTATAGCAACGGTAAAAAACTTAAAGCTGGCGATAAAGTATTGAAATCATCAAAAATCGATTTGGTATTAGGTGATGGAAATGTAGTTTTCGACGATTCGGAATTAGATACTTTAAAAGTGGATACAACAGATGTTAAATAGTGAAATGAATAGTAATCAAGATGCCGATTTTGATGAAGAGTTATATGAACACCATAAATTTGTTTCTCCCAAAGGACAATCATTACTACGTGTAGATAAATTTTTGATGCAATTAATCGAAAATGCAACCCGAAATAAAATTCAACAAGCGGCTACAGACGGTAATATTTGGGTAAACGATATTCCAGTTAAATCAAATTATAGAGTTAAACCTTTTGATGTAGTGCGTGTAATGCTTTCGCATCCGCCGTTTGAAAATCACATTATCCCAGAAGATATTCCACTTGATATTGTATATGAAGATGATGTTTTGTTGGTGATTAACAAGCCAGCAGGATTGGTCGTTCATCCAGGACATGGAAATTATACAGGAACTTTAGTGAATGCTTTGGCGTTTCATTTTGATAATCTTCCGATGAATTCTAGTGAAAGACCGGGGTTAGTGCATCGAATCGATAAAAATACTTCTGGACTTTTGGTTGTTGCTAAAACCGAAGCCGCCATGACCCATTTGGCGAAACAATTTGAAGATAAATCATCGGAGCGTGAATATGTTGCTTTGGTTTGGGGAAATGTTAAAGACGACGAAGGAACAATCGAAGGAAACATTGCTCGTCACGTGAAAGATAGAATGCAAATGGCAGTTTTTCCTGACGGAGAAATAGGTAAACATGCTGTTACCCATTATAAGGTTTTAGAACGTTTTGGTTATGTAACTTTAGTTTCTTGTAAATTGGAAACAGGAAGAACACACCAAATTAGAGTTCACATGAAATACATTGGTCATACTTTGTTTAATGATGAACGTTATGGTGGCAATTTGATTTTAAAAGGGACTACTTTTACAAAATACAAGCAGTTTATAGATAATTGTTTTAAAACTTTGCCAAGACAAGCACTTCATGCCAAAACACTTGGCTTTGAACATCCTACTACTAAAGAATTCATGTCTTTTAATACTTATATACCTCAAGATATGGCAGAATGTATAGAAAAATGGCGAAATTATTCAAAATCACATACAACGGATGAGGATGAATAATTAGTCTATCTTTATGGGTCTTTCTGCCATGAAAATATAGAAAATACCAACTAAAATAAACGGAATACTCAGCCATTGTCCTGTTGAAAAAAGTCCAAATAAATGTTCTATTCCTCCTTGGCTTTCTTTTACATATTCAACAATAAACCTAACAGACCAAAGCAATACTAAAAAATAACCGAAAAGTAAACCGTGTTTTTCGGCAGTATTTGTTTTCCAATATAAAAAGAATAGGGTTAGGAATACAAAAACATAACAAATTGCTTCATACAATTGTGCGGGATAACGATAAGGAACTTCAGCCAATAGTTGAGCAAATTCAGGTTTTGTAGCAATTGCATTGTATGCTTCATTGACATTATTTATTTTTGTTAATCGAACAGCATCAGCACTAGAATAGAAGTCTCGGATGAATTTTATTCCAAATTTTTCATCTGTAATTTTTCCAATGATTTCAGAATTAAAAAAGTTTCCTAAACGCACAAAAATAGCTCCAGATGCAACAGGAATCACAACTCTGTCTAGCATCCAAAGCATAGGTCTTTTAATAACTTTTTTGCTATAAAAATAGATAGCAATGATTATTGATATGGCAGCACCATGACTAGCCAATCCTCTAAATCCAGTAAACTCAAACCCATTGTCAAATTTAAAAGGTAAAAGAATTTCTGAAAGATGATTTCTAAAATATTCCCAATCGTAGAAGAAAACATGTCCTAATCGTGCTCCAAGTAGCGTGGCTACAACCGTCCAGATAAATAGAGTATCTAATTTTTCTAACGATTCTCCTTCTCGTTGATAGATGTGTTTCATGATGTACCAGCCTAAACCAAAGGCTACTACAAACATTAAACTATAATATCGAATTATAAAAAAACCTAAATCTATTCCTTCTGTTGGATTCCAAATCATTTTCTTCTATTTATTTTTCAAAAATAAGGATAATTATTAATTGCTTCCTGATTTTTTTTCAGGAACTGGATCATAACCTGATTTTCCCCAAGGATGACAACTCAAAATTCGTTTTATTCCAAGATAATTACCATAAAAAATACCATGAATTTTTAGAGCTTCCAGATAATAATGCGAACATGTTGGCTCAAATCGGCATGTTGCTGGGGTAAAAGGTGAAATCGCCAATTGATAAAAACGGATTAGTAATAGAAAAGGTGCTATTAAAATCTTTTTTATCATTATAAACTAAAACTGGTTCCTTCTTTTCCATCTTTTAATTGAATACCCAATTCCATAAGATTGTCTCTAATTTGGTCGGATAAGGCAAAGTTTTTATTGGCTCTAGCTTCATTTCGCATCCCAATCAACATTTCTATAACACCCGATAATTTTTCAGAATTATTGGCAGAAATAGTTTCGTTTTTCAATCCTAAAATATCAAATAGGAAGACATTCAAAGTAGCTTTTAAATCTTCTAAATCAATTGTGGAAATGGTTTCTTTTTTATCTAACAGTAAATTCACAAAACGAACGCTTTCAAATAGTTGAGCGATTACTATTGGTGTATTGAAATCATCATTCATAGCATCATAACAGCTTTTTTTCCATGAAACGATGTCAATTGATGATGTGTTTTGTGGTGCAATATTGTTTAAATTAGAAACAGCTTCCATTAAACGAATATAGCCTTTTTCGCTAGCTATCATGGCATCATTAGAAATATCTAAAACACTTCTGTAATGCGCTTGCAGAAAACAAAAACGAACAATATTTGGATTAAAAGCTTTTTCAAAAAAAGTATTTTCACCGTTGATTAATTCCATGGGAAGAATATAATTTCCAGTCGATTTACTCATGCGTTGTCCGTTCATAGTAAGCATATTGGTATGCATCCAATACTTCACTGGTTCTTTTCCAGTGCTGGCTTTTCCTTGTGCAATTTCACATTCGTGATGCGGAAACTTTAAATCCATTCCGCCACCGTGAATGTCAAAATGTTCTCCTAGATATTTGGTGCTCATGGCAGTACATTCTAAATGCCAACCAGGAAAACCTTCACTCCAAGGTGAATTCCAACGCATGATATGTACAGGTGATGCTTTTTTCCAAAGTGCAAAATCTTGTGGGTTTCGTTTTTCATTTTGTCCGTCTAAATCACGAGTATTTTGAAGTAATTCATCAATATTTCTATTGCTTAATTCACCATAATTTAATCCTTTTTTGTTGTAGGCTAAAACATCAAAATAAACCGATCCATTACTTTCATAAGCAAAGCCGTCTTTAATTAACTTTTCAGTTAGCTCAATTTGTTCCAAAATATGACCCGTAGCAGTTGGCTCAATACTTGGCGGTAAGAAATTGAATAAATCTAAAACTCGATGAAAATAAACTGTATATTTTTGAACCACTTCCATGGGTTCTAATTTCTCTAGTCGCGTTTGTTTTACAAAACGGTCGTTATCAACATTTCCATCATCGGTTAGATGCCCAGCATCGGTGATATTTCTAACATAGCGAACGTTATATCCTAAATGGTTGAAATATCTAAAAATCATATCAAACGACATGAATGTTCTAACGTTTCCTAGGTGAACATTGCTGTAAACTGTTGGTCCACAAACATACATGCCGATGTTTCCTTCGTCAATTGGAACAAAGTTTTCTTTCTCACCCGAAAGTGAATTGTATAGTTTTACAGCTTGACTTTTATATAATGCATTCATTTTTTTCTTTTTTTGAGCTACTTTTTACATGAAGTAACACATTCTAAAATATGATTTAATGCCCTTCGACTGTGCTCAGGGTGACAAAGTATTAAAAAAATTGTCTCCCTAGTTTTTTTGATCTATCAAGTATGATTAAAAACTAGTATCTAATTTAATGTAATCTAAAAATTCACGTTTGGTACTTTCTTCTTTAAATTTTCCACCAAATTCCGAAGTAACAGTACTGCTTTCTATATCTCGAATTCCTCTAGAGTTAACACACAAATGTTTAGCGTCAATTACACAAGCTACGTCTTTCGTATTCAAAACTTTTTGTAATTCCTGAACAATTTGCATCGTTAGGCGTTCTTGAACTTGAGGTCTTTTGGCAAAATAATCTACAATTCGATTCATTTTTGATAAACCAACAACTTGACCGCTAGAGATATAGGCAATATGAGCCTTACCAACGATTGGCAATAAATGATGTTCACAAGTAGAGTAGAGTGTAATGTTCTTTTCAACCAACATTTCTCCATATTTGTAATTATTTTCAAATGTAGAAGAACTTGGTTTTTTATTCGGATTTAATCCCCCAAAAATTTCTTTCACAAACATTTTAGCCACTCTGTTAGGTGTACCTTTCATACTGTCGTCTGTCAAATCCATTCCTAACGTTTGAAGAATGTTTTCAACATCTTTTTTTATAAGTTCAATTTTTTGATCGTCTGAAATTTCAAATGCATCTTTTCTTACTGGATTTGTAGCATTTGTAGCAATATGATTTTCGCCAATTTCGTCTTCAAATTCTCTGTTTTGTATCATTGAATAGCAATATTTGTGTAGTTTTTTTTAAGGTAGCAAAGATAAATAATATTACTAAATGAATTAATCATTACTCGAAAGTTTTAAAAAATTAAAATTTTATGATAATTTTTTCTTAAATTTATGTAAATTTCGCTCCTCTAAACTTTTCTTGCTATGAAAAATGGACTACTACTATTATTATGCTTTCTTTTTGTAAACAGCTTAAATTCACAGAATTTATTAACCAATGGCGATTTTGAGAACGGTGCCAATGTTGGTTATATAACTAATGGAGCTGGTTACAATCAACTTACGGCACCATTTTCTGGGACAACAGTTCCAGGAAATTATGCAGTAACTAATTTTCCAAAAACAATTAACACGGCAAACTTTCTTTTTGTTGGTGATAAAACTTCTGGAAATGGAAAAATGCTTATCATCGATGGTAAAAGTACCACTGCTGGTAACACACGATTTTGGTCTGCAGGTAATGCTGGAAGTGGCGTTACAGGTTTAACAATTGGAACAACTTATGTTTTTAGTTATTGGATTCGTTCTGTTTCTTCATTAGTAACCAATGCAGCTACACAAGCTGATATTTCAGTTTTGGTTACTGGTGGAAATCTACAAACCTTGGTCACTGGAGCTTCGCTTGCACCATTGCCAGCCGTAGGTTGGAAACAAGTTGCTTATACTTTTGTAGCTACAGCAACAACAGTGCAAATAGAAATGTGGAATACCAAAGGAAGTACTGTTGGTAATGATTTTGCTATTGACGAAATGATGCTGACCAGTGATTTAATGGTAACGGCTAATGTTACTAATGCTACTTGTGCTACTGCTAATAACGGTTCCATGACTGTTTTAGGTTTGTTAGGGGTACCGCCTTATATAAATTATAGTATTTCTGGACCTGTGAATCAAAATAATGCAACAGGTATTTTTCCAAATTTACCACCAGGTGTTTATACTGTTACTGTTACTGATAGTGCTTTACCAACAGCTTCAACTGCTACTTTAACAAATGTTGTTGTAGGACCACAATTGACTGTGAGTTTAGATGAAACGATATGTGCAACTGTACCAATAACACTTAATGTAGGAGGAAGCTCTAGTACTTACACTTGGACAGCAAATCCAGCAGATGCAACTCTAACCACACCAAACGCAAGTTCGATAACAGTTTCTCCCACTGTTACTACAGTTTATACAGTAACTTCCACTGTTGGATCTTGTGCTCAAATGTCAAAATCAGTAACTGTTACGGTTCTGCCAAGCACTATACCAACTTTTGATCCTGTAGCTCCAATCTGTATAGGTGATACTTTTGCGGCATTACCAACAACTTCAACGAATGGAATTATAGGAACTTGGTCACCAGCAATAGATAACACTATAACCACAACCTATACTTTTACACCAACTGTTCCTGCACAGTGTCTTTTAAATGCTCAGATTACACTTACCGTTAATCAAGCAACTGTTAATCCACCAATAGATCAAACTATTTGTCCAGGAAATGTGGCAACAGTAAATTTAGTCGGTACAGCATTTTCAACTGTTACACTTACAAATCAAGACGGTGCTACTTTTGTTGGAAACATTGGACCAGCAGGAACTGGAACATTTGTAACTCCAATTTTGCAGTCAACTCAAGTATATACTGTTGTTAAAGTAAAAAACTTTTTTACACAATGTGAACGATTTTATACGGGTATGTCTTTTACGATAACTGTAGTACCTAATGGTTGTGCTACAGTAGGTACTGTTCCTGCACCAGGAACACAACCCTTAGACTTAACATTATGTTCACCTGGAGAATGTAGAACAATTGAAGCAAATATTTCTGATGTGCCTTCAACAACGAGTTATGCAGCTTCTCAAATACCATATTGTCCTTATCCATTTACCGGTCCAGGTTATAATATAGTGCCAATTACAAGCGGAGATGATTTCTGGTCTCCTTTGATTAATCTTCCATTTAGTTTTTGTTTTTATGGACAAAATTATACTTCTTGTAATGCAGGGACAAATGGTCTGTTAACTTTTAGGTCTGTTACAGCTGGAGGTTTTTGTGATTGGCCTGATACGAGTGTTTCGATTGCTAACATTATAAACCAACAACAATCTATATTTGGGGTATTTCAAGACACAGATATGTCAGTACCACCATCAGCTCCTGACTTTCAGGTAAATTGGGTTCTCGAAGGAACTTATCCTTGTAGAAAGCTTATTGTGAATTTTTATCATTTAGGACAATGGAACTCTACTGGTAGTAATCCTGGTTTGCAAACTTCACAAATTGTATTATATGAAGTTTCTAATATTATTGAAGTTTTTGTTGAAAGAAGAGTTGCAGGAACACCTTGGGCTGGTTCAGGTGTGATTGGTATTATAGGTTCATCAGGAGCTCAGTCATTAGCAGCGCCAAATAGAGATACTGGAGCTTGGTCAGCAAATATGGAAGCTTGGCGTTTTACACCAACAGGTCCAAATGTACCAGTATTGATAAAATGGTTTGAAGGCCCTACACAAATTGGAACAGGACCGTCAATTACTGTTTGTCCAACAGCTACTACGACTTATACCTTGAATGCTGAATATACTATTTGTAACGCCATACAAACAGCTACATCCAATGTGACATTGACAGTAAACCCTGACCTAACAAGTGCGCCAATTAATATTCCGCAATGTGTACCTAATAATTTATTTGATTTAACACAAAATAATATAAATATATTGGGAAGTTTGGATCCAAACGATTATGATATTAGCTATCATTTAACGCAAGCAGAAGCCAATGTTTTAGGTAACCCAATAATGAACCCAACAGCATATCCAATTGTTGGAGCTTCTCAAACGATTTATGCTGCCATATTTTTAAATGCTTTTGGTTGTATTGTTGTAAAACCATTTGTTATTAGTTTAACCAATTGTACACCAACATTAACGATTCCGCCAGACTTGACTTTGTGTGAAAACACTATTGGTTCAGGAGTGGCAACTTTTGATTTTACACCACAAATACCTATTATATTAGGAGGAAATAGTCCAACTGATTATACAGTTTCATTTCATACTTCATTACTTGGAGCCACCAATAACACGGGTATAATTTCTCCAATTAATTCCGTTAATGGAACAGATGGACAACAAATTTTCATTCGTTATCTAGACAACGCTACAAATGGTGTTGATACTGGATTTTTTACTTTACATGTCAACCCAAAACCAACAGCTACCATTTCTGGAGCGGTTTCTATATGTTCAGGTCAAACCGCTACTATTAATTTTACGGGGACACCAAATGCTGTGATTAATTTCTCAGGTGGGTCGGTAACTCTAAATGCGGCTGGAACTGCTACGTTTACAACACCTGCATTATCTGCTACTACTAGTTATTCATTAATAGATGTTACTATTCCAGCAACAGGTTGTTCTAGTATTTTCACCGATTCAATTACTATAACGGTTTACGATTTACCAACAGCTACAATTTCAGGAACTACTACAGTTTGTGTAAATGATGCTCAACCTTCCATAACGTTTACAGGAGCAAATTCGACATCACCATACACCTTTACTTATTTAGATCCAGCAGGTGCAACGCAAACCATTACTACTACAACTGGTAGTTCTATTGGATTGTCAGTTTCTACGGCTATTGCAGGTACTTTTAACTATCAATTAGTAAGTGTCTCAAATAGCACTACACCGGTTTGTTCTCAAAATCAATCGGGTACAGCAACTGTAACCGTGAATCCACTACCTTCTGTCTCAATTTCGGGAACTGTGTCCATTTGTTCTGGTAATACTGCAACAATAACGTTTACAGGTACACCTGACGCTGTTGTAGATTATACAGTTGGTAGCACTCCAGCACAAATAATATTAGATGCTACTGGAAATGCAACTTTAGTTACATCGGCTTTAACAGCTACGAATGTTCCAACAACAGTTACTTATACTTTAGTAAATGTAACTAATCCAACTACTAATTGTTCTAAATTAATTGGAGGTTCCGCAGTGATTACAGTCATTCCCCTTCCCACCGCTACCATCACAGGAGATGCCATAGTTTGTCAAGGTTCACCATCACGTACAATAACCTT